>VAOY01021023.1_pt1 | contig 127863 bp, 104 predicted proteins | sample 3393881 | NCBI WGS metagenome assembly VAOY01 (sample SAMN08290430, study PRJNA428436) | hydrothermal vent metagenome | isolation source: Deep-sea hydrothermal vent chimney | place: Indian Ocean: Southwest Indian Ridge
CTTAACAAGCCGTGGTGTGTGTGGGGGATTACTGCTTTACCTAGGCTTTATCGGTACAATTTCACAGGTTAAAAAGCTGTTTGCATGGGCTGAGGGCATCGATATGACTCACATTGCCTTTATTGTGATTTTATCGACTATTGTTTTGTATGCACTGCTTGAACATTACAAAAAGCGTTGGTTAGCCGTACCGTTAAGTTGTTTGTTGGGTGGTTTAATCGCCTTTTTACTGGGTGCTCCGTTTGAATTTAAAACAGCCCCAGGGTTGCCTAATATGAACCCGATGTATTGGTGGGGTGAAAATACCGGTTGGATGCTAGGTTTACCAACACTTGAGAGCTTTGTAGTGGTATTGCCATTCGCGGTGCTGGCGGTTGCGATGTGGTCACCTGACTTTTTGGGGCATCAGGTGTTTCAAAAAATCAGTTACCCTGAGCGCACCGAAAAGGTACAAATGAATATAGACGATACAATGTTTAGCGCCTCAATTCGTCAAACCTTTGGTTCGTTGTTAGGTGGTTCAAACTTTACCTCGTCATGGGGAACTTACATTGTGCCAGCAGCCATCGCGAAGCGACCGATACCTGCTGGTGCGGTGTTGACGGCTTTATTTTGCATCATCGCAGGTATTTGGGGATACCCAATGGATTTAGCAATTTGGCAACCGGTATTATGTGTTGCACTTATTGTCGGGGTATTTATTCCATTACTTGAAGCTGGTATGGAAATGACGCGAGAAGGTAAAACCACCCAGTCAGCAGCAATTGTGGTGTTTTCTTCTGCTTTAGTGAACCCTGCGTTTGGTTGGTCACTGACTATGTTATTGGATAACTTGGGTTTGATTGGCTGTAAAGAACGTAGCTCTGAGTTGACTCCAATGAGTCGTTGGATTATTCCACTGGTAATGTTCGTCATTTTAACTGGAGTGATGGCTATTGTGGGTATGCTGCCAGGTATTCCAGCGTTAATGGCTGATTTTAGACATTAATTTTTAAGGGCAAGGCGAGTGTCTTGCCCTAACTTGCTTAGTTAAAAATCTTTAATTAATTTAAACATCATGTTCACTAATTCATTGCTTATCGTGTGTGAGTGAGGCCTGTGCATGTAGCTTCTAAGGCCTGTAAATTGGATTTGGAACAAGCGCGCATATTCTAGCGGTGCATGGTTTGTTGCTAGTTCGTTTTGTTTTTGCGCACTGTCAAAAATATGTGTTAAGTAACATTCAAACTGTTGCAGTAGATCATTCGTTAAGTTTTTAAGTAGTGGTTGTGAGTGGTCAAATTCAGCATTTGCTTTAATTAACATACATATTTCACAACCGGGTTCTGAATCATTCAATACAGCCTGAACAAAAGAGTGCAACCCTTCAAGTATGCTATCACTACTTGATAAGTGCTTGGCAAGTATTGTTTTAAGTTGTTCAGCGTAGCCCTTAAGTGCTTCACTATATAAGCCTTCTTTTGAGCCAAAGGCAGCATAAATACTCCCTGGGCGCATATCAACAGTGGTTTGTAAATCCCGCGTTGAGGTGGCCGAAAAGCCTTTTTGCCAAAATAGAATCCCCGCCTTATTTATTACCTTTTCTCGGTCGAACTTAACTTTATTTACCATCTTTCACACCAATTTGAGCACTTGTTCAATTTTAACTTGAGCGAGTGCTCAAAAACAACTAGGCTATGCACTCATAATTTAAAAAAGACTAAGGAGAACACATGTCAAACTTTACGTTACATACTAAAGATACCGCTCCAGATGAGGCTAAGTCACTTCTAGATAATTCAGTTTCTGCGTTTGGGATGATCCCTAACTTGCATGCTGTAATGGCTGAAGCACCAACATTACTTGAGGGATATCAAGTGTTGCATGAGCTATTCCAAAAAACATCATTCACGGCTGAAGAACTAACGGTTGTATGGCAGACGATTAATGTAGAACATGATTGTCATTATTGTGTGCCAGCACATAGTGCAATAGCGGCAAGTATGAAAGTTGATCAAGCAATTGTGGATGCGCTTGTTAATAAAACCCCTTTGGCGAGTGCTAAGCTCGAGATCCTTCGTGGTACTACATTAGCAATGACGCGAAATCGAGGAGTTATTGATAAAGAGCAACTAGACGCTTTTTTTGATGCGGGTTATTCGAATCAGCAGTTATTAGAAATTGTATTAGGCTTATCGCAAAAAGTGATGAGTAACTATACCAACCATCTTGCTAACACTGAGATTGATGAACCTTTTAAAAAGTTTGCAAAATAGCGTTTACTGAGCACGGCTTAGGTTTACTCGCTTAGACCGTGCTCAAACTGAGTGATTATTTAAACTTCACCTCTTTATTACTTCGGGTATAGATGCGCTTTTCAGGTTTTGTCCATTGACCTTTCTTTAAGTATGACGTTGAAACAATAAAGCTGTTATCTTTATACTCACTCGTCGATTTTACTTTCGTGATACCTTCTTGACTGCCAGTCACATTTTCGTAAGCAACAAATTGAGTAGGACTGAGGACGTTCATCGTTCCTTTTGTGTAAAACCCTGCGGTCGTGAAATAATAAAATACCAGAGACTGCTTGTTATTATCCCAGAAAATCATCGACTCGCCGCCATATTCACCTTCATTTATTGAATGAATAGTTTTTATTGCCATACCGTTGAGTGCGCGTTGCCATGTACTTACATCCTGTACAGCTGGCTTACCTTGTGCAACATCAAAGTCAGCTTGCCATGTGCCTAAATAAGGTTTAAAAACTTGCAAATGTTCTGATAGCTGGGGCTCTGCCGAAAATACCGAAAAAGTACACAAGCACATTGATAGTAAAAGCGATTTTAGATGTGCCATAATAATGCCTCGTTTAGTTATAATTTTGTCTAGTATAGGTGATAATTCTTTGATTAAGAAAGCACTAACGTTTTTTGCCGTTTGTTTTTTACTATTTTTATGGGTTGTATCTTGGCAGCTAAATCTATCTTACTTGATTGCTGGTATTTACTCGGGAGTAAGTCTGATAACCTTTTTGGTGTATGGCTGGGATAAACGTTTAGCAGTTGAACACGGTGAGAATGTGATTAGAGTCCCTGAGCGTACCTTGCATATTTTAGGTGTTTTCGGTGGTTGGCCAGGCTCATTACTTGCTCAGCAATGGTTAAGGCATAAATCTAAAAAGCGCCGTTTTATCTTTGTGCTTTGGCTCACAATTATTGCAAATGGATGTGCTTTATCATTGTTGTATTATTTGCAATATATGTAGTAGGGCATAAAAAAGGAAAGCTGAGCTTTCCTTTATGGTTGTTAAAAAGTAACGATACGTTATTGTGCTGATTCAGTTGCTGGGACGCTATCAAGCTCAACAGTTAATACAGTCTTTTTATTTACTTCGACCCATTTACGATAAGTTAAGTAGCCAGGTTTGCTTACCTCAATATCGTATTTACCTTCATCAAGCTCAATACCGTCTTGGTAAACAGGCTTAATATTCATAATACGCACACGCGCATCGTCAGGTGTTGTGATAACAGTTAAAGAGGTTGCTGTCTCTTCTGCTACAACGGCTGTCGCCACTGGCTCTACTACAGGCTCGGGTTCAGGAGCAACTTCGGTAGAGGTTGTCGAACAACCTGTTAAAAATAACATGACACATAACGTACTTAACTTTTTCATAACTACTCCATATTCTGTTGTATTGACGTTGACTGCATAGACTAAAATTAAATGTAACAACAAGGAAAACCAGCACGTGAGATGTGCAAATTGAGTCTTCCTTGACGTTTGGCTAATTTATAAATAGCGCTAAATTGTATTCTCTAAACTTTTTCTTATTACTTCACTTCGTTCGACTAATTTTTCCGCGGTTCTATACATTTTGCGTTTCATTAGTTGACTTGCCATAGAAATATATTTGCTCGCAATTTCATCTTTAATTAATAAGATTGGCTCAAAGGTCTCTGGGAAAATCTCAGCTTGTTTAGAAAATGCTTCATCGAACTCCATTAGCTCTTTATAGTCTTCTATTTTAGCTAAACGAGTTTTAAAGCCTTCTAGTTTTTCATGATAAAAAATAAGCGCATCTTCAGAAGGGTAGCTTGCTGATTGGCCGTTACTTACTTTATCGTTGTAGTTAATAAGCGCAGTCATTGCTGACTCTTTCTTCCTAAGTGCAATAAGCAGAGGTTGAAGGTTATCAGCATTTTTAAATGCGAGCTCACCAACATTTAACAGTGTTTTTTGCATCGCGAAGTCGTCGTTTTCAATCGCATCCATTACAGCTAATTTATAAACATTTTCGTACTCTTCGCTTGGCTTATATTGGTAATTTAGGTCAATAATTGAAAGCTGCTTAATTAAGTTTTCAATACTATTTTCGCCACCTTCATCATACCTACCTTGTGCAAGCAGCACATCTAAGCGGTAGCTTAAATCTGAGATAATAGATTGTCTTTCTGTTAGTAGACTATCAAGCTTGCTAGCTAATAATTGTGAATCTGGGTAATACACCCGTGCCTCATTATAAATGTCTATCGCTTTATCATAGTCTTTTGTATTAAGTGACGTGCGAGCTAAGTTGTCGACTCGTTGCTCAAACCTACCAACAATTTTGTTTTGATGAACTTTTAAAAGACCTTCTTTTAAAACATTATATTGTGGAGGTATTTCATCTAATCGTTGAGGTAGCTCATCGCCGCCCCAAGTCATCCATGCCTCTAGCTGTTCAACTTTAGCAACTGAGTTCTTGAAGTTAGCATCCAATGTTGTTTGCTGCTCTTTAACCGAGTTGATGTAGAAAAAGCTACCAGCAATAATAATGAAATAACATGCAACATGCGCAAGTAAAGGAACTCTGCTTTTAGTTAGTTCATTATTTAGTTCGGCTAAAGAATCAGCTCTTTTGGCTTCATCAAGTTGTAAGCATCTTTTTAATTTTGCCCAGAGAAAGGCTGAACAATTGCTTGGTTTTTTAACTGTGGTGTCTTTGCTAACTGTGTTAGAGGCTTTTCTGTTATAAGGATGTTTGCTTGTTAAAAGCTCGTACGCGATACAGCCTAAAGAGAAAATATCGTCTTTCTTAGTGGCTTCTTTACCATTTAGCTGTGCAGGACTTGCATAGGTCGGGGTGTAACCAGTACTGGTTGGTTTGTCATCATTTAGGCTAGGTGCTGCATATAGATCTTCATGGCTATGGGTTTTTGCAATCCCAAAATCTAAAATCTTTAGATTGCCCTGAGAGTCAAACATAACATTAGATGGTTTAAGGTCATTGTGAATGATCCCTTTTGCATGCGCGTATGACAATGCATCAATAAGCTGTTTTAAAATAGGCTTAGCACGCTTTTGAGTGAGTCCATTAGGTTTATTTCTTTTTATTAGCTGTTCTAATGTTTCACCTTCAACCCACTCCATAACAACAAAGTGGTGTGATTCATCTGAAGACGCAGAGAATACTTTTACAATATTTGGATGAGATAAAGAACGAGTTTTGACTGTTTCGTCTTTTAGAAGCGAAATGGCTTCCTCTGAGTCACAAAGCTCCTCATGTAAAACTTTTATTGCTACAAAGTTATCTTGATGAGTGCTTGTTTCTAAGTGAATGTCGCGGGCACGGTATATGTGGCCCATACCACCTTCGCCTATTAACTCTTCAATTAGATATCGTTGGGCTAACTTCTTACCAATAAGATGAAGTTTATTTGAATTTTGGCTTTTGCCTTTAGTTTCAATTGAAGCAATGCGTGTTTTATCGTTATCGGTCGTCATTTAAATTCCTTTTTTGAAATCAACATTCCTGTTTGATTGGTGTGTATTTTACAAAAAACAAAATAATAAGCAATCATTCAGCTAGTATAAATAAACAAGGAACTATGTTGTTTAACTATTTTTGAGTTATTTTTATTAGATAGAACGCCTATTGTTTAGTTTTATGAAATAATTAAATTGGTTTTTTGTATATTAGACAGCGTTGACTTTGGTTAACGAAGTATTTTATTCTATTAGAATGTTTAGATTTATGGGACTAACAATCAAATGGAAGTGGTTTTAAATGTTACCAGCTATCATAGACTTTCACCTGAGATTGAGGCTACAAAAACAGTAGAACAGGAATTAACTTTTGGCCGCTCTGATCAATGTGATTGGCATCTACCTGACCCTGAAAAGGTCATCTCTGGTCAACACGGTAAAGTTGTCAAAGAAGCAGATGGGTTCTACGTTTATGATTACTCTACGAATGGTTTATTTATTAACTATTCTGTTTCACCGCTGGGTAAGGAAAATAAACATTTGCTATCGGATGGTGACGTACTATCCATTGGTGATTTTCAAATTGAAGCTAAGTTGTCTAATGAGCTTCAAAAGCAAAGTTCACATCAATCAGCTGCAGCTTTTAGTCAGCCCAGTCCGTCAGTAGAGAACTATAACCAGAATAATGACGTGGCTAATTCGTCGTTAAATAATGAATTTACTAATGGCATGGATGAAGCGATGATTGCGCCTTCTTTCCAGCAACCACAAGCACCTATTTCAGAGCCTGTTAACAGTAGCCCATTAAGCCAGCCAATCCCTGAAGATTGGGATGAAATAGCGTTTATGGGTTCAAGTAACGAAGTAGCAAGTGAAAATAGTCAACATTTGGCTAGTCCACCTGTTACTGAACCGCCTGTGCAAGTTCAACAAAAGCCAGCTCAGCCTCGCGCTACTCAACCTGCTAAAGCACCTAAACCTGTTACTGGCAATGGTGATTCGCCTTTAGTTGCTGCTTTTTTAGAGGGCTTAGGAGTGAATAGTGAACTTGCGAATGAATTAAACGATGAACGTGTTTGGGCACAAATGGGCGAGAGCTTGAGACATTTTTTAGTCGGCTCTATGGATTTAATTCGCCAACGTTCATTACTGAAAAATCAACTCAAGTTGAATCACACGACATTTCAGGTTGAACAAAATAACCCTTTGAAGTTCTCAGCTACGCTTGATGATGCTATTCAAAACTTATTTATTCGTAAAAGTTCAAGCTACTTACAGGCAAATAAAGCCGTTCAAGAGAGCTTTATCGACACCAAAGCTCATGAAAAAGGGCTGTTAGCAGGTGCCACTGGCGCGCTTTCTGGTGCATTAGAGCAATTATCTCCTGATGGTATCAAGCAGCAAGTGCGTAACAAAGAGAGTATTTTAAATTACTTACCAACTTATTCTGACTCATCGAGTTGGGATATATATCAAAAATTACACGCTGAAATTATTGAAGATGTTGAAACAAAAGGTGTATTAGCATTATCTGAAGAATTTTTGCGAGCTTACAATAATCACAGTAAAGCGTGATATAAGGGAATAAAAGCATGTTAAAGTCCAAACTTACTTTTGCTGGAGCTCTATTAGTTTTTTTAGTTGGCTGCTCAACGGTTAATAAATTTGTACCACCGTCAACTGATCTAAATATTAATGTTGCCGCTGACGTAAACCCTGATATTTCAGGACGTCCTTCTCCTGTAGTTTTAAAAGTGTTTGAACTTAGTTCGCGAACTATTTTTGATACGCAAGACTTTTTTAGTCTTTATGATACACCAGAAGAAATTTTAGGACCTGACCTCCTAAAGAAGGATGAGTTAGAGTTACAGCCAGGGTCTAAGCTTGAGTATAAAATGAGCTTAAATAGAAACACACGATTCATTGGTGTTGTATTGGCGTACAGAGATATTGAAAAAGCACGTTGGCGTTCAGTTATTGAAGTAGATCCAACAGGTTATGACGATATCGATGTGAATGTAGAGTCGCTAGCGACTTACATGAGATGATTAAAAGGAATTAAAATGAGTGATTACACGCGGGTCGCATGGACAGAGGGCATGTTTTTAAGGCCCCAACATTTCCAGCAAGCAGACAAGCATACCTTCAGCACGATTAGGAAAATTATAGAAGCGAATGTTGCTGACTCGTGGGGCGTTGTTGATATCGATATTGACACAGGCTTATTGGTAACAGGGCAGTTCGCTGTTGATAGTCTAACGGCTGTTACCTCTGATTTGTGTCCAATCAACATGCCAAGTAATGAGCAGTTGCCTGCTCCGCTTGTGGTGCCAAAAAATACCTACAATGAAATTGTATGTTTAGCTGTTCCAGCGTTGAAAAGCAGTGGTATAAATTTAGCGACTGAAGAAGATGAGCTAGTTACACGATACCGAATTGCCGATTTATCGATTAGTGATGATAACTTAGGCTCTCAAGCGCAAGAAGTTATCCAGGTGGCACAGCTTCATAGCAAACTAATGTTAATGTCTGATGATACAGCCGGTTATGTAACATTGCCCCTTGCACGTATTAGTGAAGTAACGAACGAGGGGGCGATTAAGCTTGACTCTAAATACGTTCCGCCATGCTTGCAAGTTACTCATTGTAAACCGTTAATTGGACTTGTAAGAGAGATTGGCAGTTTGATAAAACAGCGCGCTGAAAGTATCTCTGGAAGATTATGTCAAGGGTATGCTGGCAGTGCGTCTGTGGCTGATTTCATCATGCTTCAAACACTTAACAAATACGACGCTGTTTTTGAAAGCTTATTAAGTCATTCTCATGTTCATCCAAGAGCATTTTACACGCGCTTAATTGAGATGGCTGGCGAACTTGCGACATTTAGTGCGGCCAATAAGCGTGTACCTGTCTTGCCTAAGTATGATCATGCAAATTTACAGTTTGTCTTTTCTGAGGTTGTAAGCTTCTTGTATCAATCTCTGAGTCAAGTTATTGAACAAACTGCAACCGAAATTAAGCTTGAACAAAGTAAGTTTGGTATTTCTTTTGGTGCCTTAAAAGATAAAAGTATTCTTGATTCGTCTCAGTTTGTGCTTGCAGTTAAAGCCAGCGTGCCGCATGAAGAATTACGTAAATTACTACCTTCACAAATTAAGATAGGTAGTGTGGAGACTATTCGTGACTTGGTAAATAACCAAATACCAGGGATTTCGATTAATAGTCTGCCAACAGCACCGCGTCAGGTTCCGTATCATGCGGGCTATCATTACTTTGAATTGAACAAACAAAGTGAACATTGGAATAAGCTAAAATCAAGCGGTGGGATTGCAATTCACTTGTCCGGTAACTATCCGGATCTTAACTTGGTTTTATGGGCTATTAGAAGCTAACAGAGGGAAGTTTCAATGGATGAAACAATAATTAAACCACGTCCAGGTCGTTTGAGCCGAGGCATGGAGGATGCAAATACTTCAAAATCGCATTCAGATAAAACAGTCGTATCACTGAGCCAATCTGAAAGTGGAAGTGCACCTTTAAATAATATTTCAATATTCAAAAATGGTTTGCTTGAAGCCGCTAATGACTGCTTTTCTTTAGTGATTTTCATCAACCAATCTTCGGAAGTTGAAAATTTAGCGGCCTTGAAGCACCGAGCCATTGAGTCGATTAAACGTTTTGAAAGTACTTTGCGTGCCAAATCTATCGATTTGTCAGTGATAAATAATGCCCGCTATTGTTTGTGTGCTGCACTGGATGAAGCTGCGTTAAATGCTAAGTGGAGCTCACTGGAGTGGGCAGAAGAAAGTTTACTATCAACATTCCACAAAGAGACGTTTGGCGGAGAATACTTTTTCACTCTGCTAGATGATGCCTTGCTACACCCTGAAGCAAACAAAGAATTTTTAGAACTACAGTACCACTGTCTAAATTTAGGTTTTAAAGGTAAGTATCGGGTTGATACCGGCGGCGATAGTAAGATAGATGATTATCGAAATCGCGTATATCACATTTTAAATCAACTAGATGGACCTCAAAGTAAATACCTAACTCCGTCTTGGAAGAGCCGTGTTGCAGCCGGTATGGAGTTAAGAAACCAGATCCCACTTTGGGTCGTTGTATCTGTTTTGACCTTACTCACATTGGCCGTGTATTTATTTTTTAATATGCGTTTGAATGAAAAAGTGGCGACGACAACGGATAATTTAAATTTAGTACATCCTATTTCATCTTCACAAACCGAAGACACGAAAGATACACAGCTTGATCTACTAACGCAGTTAATGCACACCGAAATACAACGTGGTGTAGTTAGTATTGAGCGTCAATCGGATCGAATTAGAATTACCATTAATAACGAAAGCCTCTTTAATGTTGGTGAAGCGTCGTTACGTCCTTCATTCCAACCAATATTAGAAAAGCTTGCGCTGAGCCTTGAGGGCACAAAAGGTAAAATTTTAATAACAGGTCACACTGATGACAGTCCAATAAGTACCAACCAGTACCCCTCAAATTGGCATCTGTCATTAGCAAGAGCAACGCAAGTTGCAAACTCTATGGCCAAAAATACAGGCTTAATGGGTAGGTTATGGCCAGAAGGAAGAGGTTCTGCGGAGCCCTTGGTGAGTAATGCCGATTCAAATCAGAAAGCATTGAATCGCAGAATTGAAATCGACTTACTTTTTTAATGGAGTTGCAATGAGTTTTATTCAAAAGTGCAAGCGTGCTATGTACGCGCTTACCTCTCGTAAAGTTATGATTGTAATTGGCTTTATAGCGCTCTTCTTATTGATCTGGTTTGGCGGTCCATTGATCTCTATTGCTGATTACACTCCTTTGGCAAGTGTTGCGGCACGCGCGATTCTGATACTCGCTATTTTATTAATTTATACCTTAACCAAGCTATTGCACCTAAGAAAGCAAAACAAACGTAACGAAAGCATGGCCGAAGAACTAATTGAGGTTGATGAAGGTGCTGGTGATGAAATCCAAGAGGAGATCAAAACATTAAAAGCACGTATGGTTGAGGCGATTGAATTACTTAAGAATGCCAAGTTATTCAATGGGCGAAACATCTACCAACTGCCTTGGTATATCATGATTGGCCCTCCAGGTGCCGGTAAAACAAATATCATCAATAACTCAGGTCTTGATTTTCCATTAAAAGATAAGCTTGGCACTGATTTAGTGCATGGTGTTGGCGGAACGCGAAACTGTGACTGGTGGTTCACCAACAAAGCCGTGATTATTGACACAGCAGGGCGCTATACAACACAAAATAGTCATGCTCTACATGATGCGAAAGCGTGGCAAGGATTTTTAGGCTTATTAAGAAAGTACCGCCCGAAAAGACCCATCAATGGTGTGGTTATTAGTATGGGCATCTCTGAATTAATGAACCAAACAAAAACAGAGAGAAACTTACACGCACGCGCCATTAAACAGCGCTTACAAGAGCTACAAAGTCAACTTGGAATGACATTCCCCGTGTATGTTATTTTATCAAAAGTTGACCTAATTGAAGGGTTTAGAGAATTCTTTTGTGAACTCAGCGATGAAGAGTGTGAGCAGGTTTGGGGTGTTACCTTCGAACTTGATGCTAACTCTGACAATCAAATGGATGCATTTAATAAAGAGTTTCACGCGCTTATCTCTAATTTAACAACATTACTTAATCGACGTTTGATCAATGAACATGATCTAACGAATAGATCGAAGATCTTTGAGTTTCCTAAACAGCTTCGTGTTTTACAAAATGTAGGTTACTCATTCTTAAAAGAAATTTTCACACCTAATGCATACGAAAGTCTGCCAATTTTCCGCGGTGTTTATTTAACAAGTTCGACTCAAGAAGGCGTACCTTCAAACCTGTTAAACGAGCAAAGTTCGGTAAAGAAAGATTATATCAATCAGACAAGAAGTTTCTTTATTAAACGCTTATTAGAAAAAGTCATTTTTCCTGAGCAAAACTTAGCAAGCACTAACAAACACCATGAAAAGCAGAACAAGTGGCTACGTATATCTTGCTTAGCCGTAACGAGTGTCGTTTTATTAGGCTTGAGTATTTCATGGTATGTAAGCTTTTCGTGGAATAATGAGCTTATCGGTAAAACCGATAATGCGCTCAGTGAGTATCAAGCTCTTGATCAAAATACGGTCGATAAAGCGAATTTAATTGTGCTAAATCAACGCTTTAATATGCTTAAAAATTTTCCTGTTAATCAGTTAGAAGCCGATGATTTTGAAGCGTATGGCTTTAGTAAAGTAGAACCTCTTACAGAGGCTTCACAGAAAGCATATATACGTTCATTAAAAACATACTTAGAGCCTTACTTATTAAATGCGCTGACCTCTGAGATGACAGAGCAGGCTGATTATTTAAGTTATCTCTACGAAACCTTACGTTGTTATTTAATGTTCTTTGAACCTGAGCATTACAATAATGAAGATGTGCTTGCTTGGTTTAGTGCATATTACGAGAGAAACTTACCAGGTGATGTTAATTTCCAAACGCGTGCTGAATTATTTGAGCACACAAAAGCATTGTTAGAGCATGGTTTCTCTGAATCAGAAATTGATCATCAAGCCGTACGATTAGCGCGAGCTGAGTTAACTAAGTTACCTATTGCTGAACGTGCTTATCAAAGGTTACAAGCTGACTTTATCGACAGCAGCATTCCACCTTTCAAATTAACTGACATTATCAGCTATGAAAGTGCGAAACAGTTTAGCTTCCAAAACTCAGAATCAATCATGAAAAGTATTCCAGGCCTTTACACCTATAATGGCTATCATGGCATTTTCAATGTCGAGAAAAGTAAGATGTTGGGTAATTTGATGGCAAGTAGCTGGGTTTATGGTGAAGAAGCGTCAGGGACCTATGATATCTCGAAAGCAGATATAGAGAAAAAGCTTGAACAGAAATATTTCCAAGATTACATCTATTATTGGCGCTCGTTTATTAATGAGCTTACGCTAAATGAGTTTAACTCGCCTAATGAAGGCGTCAGAGTTACTGATGTGTTAGCGGGTCCAGAAACCCCAATAAAAAATATCATTACCACAGTACAAAAGAATGTGCGTTTAACTAAGCTACCTATCTCAGAAAATCAAAAAGCAGCCGGTAAGGTTGCGGCGAACGCTGCTGAAGTTGCAATGCATACTAAGGCTAATAGACTTAAGCGCTATTTGCCAAATGAAGCACCACAGTTTGATATAAAGCTTCCGGGTTATCAGGTTGAAGAAGCTTTTAGTGATATTTTAGAAATTGATGAGCAGCAACTTGAACAGATTCAAGCAAGTTTAAGAGAGTTAAATATTTACTTAAATCAACTTGATAGAGGCGGGTTACTAAAATCATCTGTAAAAAATCAATTAAGTGGTAAGAGTAAGCCTGAGTTTCTTAGTCAATTAGAGTTCCAGAGTAAAGGGTTACCTTATCCTGCGAACAACTGGTTATTGAATATCAGTCAAGATACATCAAATATCACCAGAAGCAGTGCAAATCGTCACTTGAATGAAATATGGAAAAGTACTGTATTACGCGAGTACAACGATGCAATTGTCGGTCGTTATCCGTTTGTTTCGACTTCATCTAAAGAGGTAAATCTTAAAGATTTCTCAGACTTTTTTGGCCCAGATGGCACAATCGATAGCTTTTTTAATACTTATATCGCACCAAGTGTCGACACCAGTAAGAGTCCTTGGCGATTCGAAAAGAATATCGGTGTAAGCAAGTCAGCATTAGAAATGTTTGAAAAAGCCGCCAAAATTCGCGAAGTATTTTTTGATGGTAACAGCAAAACTCCGCGCATTGAATTTGGTTTAAAACCATTAAAGTTAGATCAAACAGTTTCCAGTTTCATGCTAGAAATAGATGGCCAATCAATGATTTATCGTCATGGTCCACCTAAAGTTAAAAGCATCGTTTGGCCTGGTGATGTCGCTCAAAATAAAACGCGTATTGTGTTTACTCCACCATATGGAGGACGCACTATTAATGCCAGTTACGAAGGTGAATGGTCTTTGTATCGTATGCTAGATGACTTACAGGCGAAAAGAGCACAGACAGAAAAGGATTTGCAGCTGCAATTTTCATTGCAAGGAAATAATGCGACGGTTGAGTTACTGCCGAAATCGATTAGACATCCATTCTGGAACGCAAGTATAGAGAGTTTTTCATGTCCGACCAGGCTTTAAAGTTAGGCTACTTGGGTAAGGTCCCCTTTCTGGGCGACTTTGTCCAAGATGGCATTTGTCAGCAATTTAGTGAGCATTGGGAACATTGGTTACAAGCTGCTATTGCTGTAAGCAAAGAGCAGCTCGGTTCACAGTGGCAGGAGCGATACTTGACCAGTCCTGTATGGCATTTTGCATTATGTGAAAATGTTGTCACTGAGGATAGAAAAGTAGGCACATTACTGCCAAGTGTTGATGCCGTTGGCAGACATTACCCGTTTACCGTCGTGATAGACACGCAGCAGTTACCAATGAAGGCTTTACATTCAAACTTGCTTTCATTGGAGTACGAAGATGCGGTGCTATCAGTGCTTGAAGAGAGCGTTGACTTAAGTGTGTGGCGTAAAAAAGTGCTGGGTACATTACAAAATACGCCTGTGGTGAAAAAACGTTTTAGTAAGCATACTTCACCAGATGAGAATAAATCAGCGATAGCTTTTGAGTTTCAAGGGGTTGAGCTTGGCGACGAATCATTAGAGGACGTTTTACATAGCTTACTCACAAGTAAGTATGGCGATTACAGTGTTTGGTGGACACATGGTTCGATAAACATTAAACCAGTGGTATTTATTACTGCTGGATTACCGCCTGTTAATCAGGTTGCAGCAATGCTAGATGGCCGATGGCAGCATTGGGAGTGGAATTATACTCAGGTAAGAGAGCGTGAATAAAAATTATACAAGTTATGCGGTGTCTCATCGAGGTGCAGTAAGGCAGTTAAACGAAGATGCTTATGTTGAGCTAAATAAGTTTAATATTTGGGTTGTCGCTGATGGTATGGGTGGCCATGAGGCTGGTGATTTTGCAAGCCAAATGGTTGTTGATGTTATTAAGAATGAAGTTGAATCATTACCAGCTTCTTCCATATCAACAATCATCCTTATTAACGCGATAAAAAAAGCAAACCAAAAGTTGTTTGAGTACAGCACTGACTACCTATCGAATAAAACCGCAGGGAGCACGGTCACTGTTTTGCTTTTGAAGGATGACAAATACTATGTACTTTGGGTGGGTGATAGTCGCATTTATCTATACCGTAACGGTGGCTTATCACAAGTCTCTCGGGACCACAGTCAAGTCAATGATCTTATAGATGAAGGTGTTTTATCTGAAGCAGAAGCAAGGCATCACCCTTTAGCGAATGTGATAACACGTGCTGTAGGTGTGCAAGATGAAGTTGATGTTGATTTTAAAGAAGGTGATTTGCGCAGCGAAGACATTTTTTTGCTCTGTTCGGATGGCTTAACTGGAGAATTGAACGACTCAGAGATAAGTCTTGCGTTAGAACCAAAAAATATTATTGATTCTGGCATGGCACTAATTCACTCTTCGCTTGTGCGTGGCGCAAAAGATAATGTGACATTTATTTTAGTGAAGAATGAAGGGGTTAACTCTTGTGCTAATCAAAAGTTAACGCTTGATGATTTGACTATCCCGATGTTGTCAAGAAAGTAAGTTTTGTTATTTTTATTAACTCCATCATAAATATGGTTTTATTATTTATTTTGGTTGTTATAATTGAAATTGTGTATTTATAAGAGCGATGTTCTCTTGTAATCTTAAATAAGAAATGTAATATACCATATCGTTTCTTTTTTAGGTGTAAAATGGAAGGTAATAAAGGCAATGGAATGTTCACACTTGAAGAATATATAGCCCCCATCTCAGAAGAGCATTTTGCGGGTATTGAACCTCGCTCAGATGTGTCTCCAACATCAACGTATTATTCTCTGAAAGATTTAAGAAATCAGTTGCGTGCAGCTGAGCGCTTAGCGCTTGTTGATGATGAAGGAATTGCATCTATAGCACGTGATTGGTTGCCATTACTTGACCAATGTAGCAATGCGTTAAAAACCGAAAGTAAAGATATTGAATACTTAGCTTGGTTCATTGAAGCAATGTGTAGAGTACACGGTTTCAAAGGCTTAGCCTTTGCTTTTCGTGCCGCGCATGAGCTAATCGAAAATCATTTCGATGAATTATACCCATTACTGGATGAAGACGACGAGATATCCGATAAAGTCTCTGCATTAATAGGTTTAAATGGTGTCGCGAGTGAAGGGGCGCTAATTATCCCTATTAAAAGTATTCCACTGACAGAAAGCCATAACTATGAACCATTTACTTTCTGGGAATATCAACAAGCTTACGACACCTCTAGGTTAAGTGACGAAAAACGTGAAAAGAAAATAGCGCAAGGCGCTATTGATTTTGATGTCATTGAAAAAGGCGCCCAAGAAACGCCCGTTGAGTATTTTGTTGATTTAAAGAATGGCATTGAAAATGCGCTGACAGAGTTTTTACAACTGAGTGCATCACTTGATAAAGCAACAAACCAATCACAGCCAACTTCTTATATTAAACAAGCGCTTGAACAATGCTTAAATGCTGTACTTCATCTTGGTGCAGATAAGCTGTCTGCGCTTGAACAGCAAGTTTTAGAAGAACAACAAGATATTGCTGAGGAAGATGAGTCTCAAGAGTCATCTTCTTCGAGCACCAGCAAAAGTGATAATGGTGCAATCACCAGCCGTGAAGGCGCAATTAAAAAATTACAAGAAATAGCTCTCTACTTTAGAAAGACAGAACCACATTCACCTATGTCTTATACCATTGAGCAAGTTATTCGATGGAGCGAATTGTCGTTACCAGAGCTATTAAATGAATTAATAACCGATAGTGATGCTAGGACTGGATACTTTAAGCTGTCTGGCATCAAAGTTAGCGAAACAGAAACCGAGTAAAAGGAGTTTTGAATGAGTATCCACGACAAATTAAAACGTGTTCGTAAACCACGAGTCCACATTACCTATGATGTAGAAACTGAAGGCGCAGTTGTAAAAAAAGAACTCCCTTTTGTTGTTGGTGTAATGGGTGATTTTTCTGGCCACAATAAAGAAGTATTAAAGCCATTAAAAGACAGACGATTTATTCAAATTGACCGTGACAATTTCAATGATGTTTTAAAGAAAATGAGCCCTTCGCTACAGTTAAATGTAGACAACACTTTAACGGATGATGGCTCACAATTCAGTGTTGATCTGAACTTTAAAACGATTGATGACTTTGAGCCTGCGGCTGTTGTTAACCAAGTTGAACCACTACGTAACCTAATGGAAACACGCAACAAGTTACGTGACTTAATGACAAAGATTGACCGCTCTGAAGAGTTAGAGAATGTGTTAGAAGAAGTACTGAGCAACACAGCGAGTCTTGACTCTATTGCGAAGGAATTAAAAGTTGAGGAGTCTGAAAAATGAGCACCGAAACGTTAGCACAAGATGTAGAAAATACAGCAACAACTGAGTCGGCGTCGTTATTAACGCAAGCGATTGGCGCAACAAAACAAACTGATGCAAGCAGAGCTGAAGAGTTATTACGTACGCTAACTGAAGAAGCATTGAAGGGCACTGTGCAATGGAATAAAAACATGACAGTGACGTTTAATGAAGCCATTCAGCTGATTGATCAAAAAATATCAAAACAGCTCAGCGTCATCATGCACCACGAAGACTTCCAAAAGCTTGAAGGTTCATGGCGTGGTCTAAGTCACTTAGTGATGAACTCAGAGACCAGCTCAACGCTTAAAATACGCGTGCTTAACATGAAGAAAAAAGAACTTCATAAAGATTTAAGTAAAGCGGTTGAGTTTGACCAAAGTCAGACATTTAAAAAGATTTATGAATCAGAGTTTGGTACACCAGGTGGTGAACCTTACGGCACGATTGTTGGTGACTTTGAATTCACAAATCACCCAGAAGATGTTGAAACATTAAGCTTAATGTCTAATGTTGCAGCAGCTGGTTTCTGTCCGTTTATTTCTGCGTCATCACCTTCTTTATTCGGTTTTGACAGCTGGGAAGAGCTAACAAAGCCTAGAGATCTAGAAAAAGTATTTGAGTCACTTGAATACACTAAATGGCGCTCGTTCAGAGACAGCGATGATTCTCGCTTTGTATCGCTTACTATGCCACGCTTCTTATCTCGCTTACCTTACGGTGCGGCGTCTAAGCCAGTAGAAGAGTTTAATTTCGAAGAGTTCACAGTTGATCCGATTGATGGCCGTTCTGTGAATACTGATAACGGCGATTACTGTTGGAGTAATGCGGCATACGCAATGGCGACCAACATGACAAAAGCGTTCTCTCAGTATGGCTTCTGTACAGCTATCCGCGGAGCGGAAGGTGGTGGTAAAGTTGAAGGCTTGCCAACCCATATTTTCACAAGTGATGATGGTGATCCGGATCTTAAATGTCCAACTGAAATCGGTATTACTGACCGTCGTGAAGCAGAGCTAAGCAAACTTGGTTTCTTACCGCTTTGTCATTATAAGAATACTGATTATGCGGTATTCTTTGGTGGCCAGTCTTGTCAGAAGCCACAAGTTTACTCAACGCCAGATGCAACAGCAAATGCTGCAATTTCAGCACGTCTACCATACTTGATGGCAACATCTCGTTTTGCTCATTACTTAAAAGTAATGGCACGCGATAAAATTGGTAGTTTCATGGAAGCAGAAGACGTTGAGTCTTGGTTAAACCGTTGGATCCTGTCATACGTGAATGCGACTGAGGGTGGTGGTCAAGATATCCGTGCGCGTTACCCATTAGCGGATGCAAAAGTATCTGTAAAAGAAATACCAGGTCAACCTGGTGCGTACAACGCAGTTGCGTGGTTACGTCCATGGTTGCAAATGGAAGAGCTAACTTCGTCACTAAGATTAGTAGCGAAGATCCCTGAGATTGGCTAATACCTATGTGCATTAAGGATGATGCAAAATGAACTCTGAAGAGTTTTCATTCATAGAATCAGATGCTGTATTGAATCGCAATACAGCATCTAATATTTGTGATAACAGTGCTTTATTGGAACGTTTTCTCAATGAGAAAGACACCTATAAGGCACTGTTGCTATGGCTTGAAGGCTCATCAGATTCACCATTAATATGGAACAAAGAATCAGTTGGTTCATATTTACAACATACCATTGTCAAAATAGACGCACTTATATCTAAGCAATTAGATCAAATTTTACATCACCCACAATTACAACGCTTAGAAGCAAGTTGGCGTAATTTGTGGTGGTTAGTAGGACAAACCGAACTTCACGACAAAGAAAAAAAAGTGAAGTTGCGTGTACTTAATTGCGATTGGATTACGCTATCTCGTGATGTAAATAAAGCGATCGACTTTGATCAAAGTAGTTTCTTTCAACTTATTTATCAAAATGAATTTGACCGCCCAGGTGGAGAGCCATTTGGTGTGCTTATTGGTGATTATGAAATTACCAATGGGTATACAAAAGGGACGATTTATAACGACATAGATACGTTAAAAGAAATATCTAAAGTAGCCGCTGCCTCTTTTTCACCCTTTATAAGTTCAGCTTCGGCAAACTTATTCGGTGCCGATAGTTTTGCTGATCTTGGCTATTACTTCGATTTGTATAATCAATTCGAACAAGTTGAATATGTTAAATGGCGAAGTTTTCGGCAGATGGAAGATTCACGCTTTGTAGGGCTTGTTTTACCCCATGTGCTGGCGCGTGCCCCTTATAAAAATGATGGCACTCGCAACCAAGATTTTGCTTATCAAGAGCGAATAACCAGCCCTGAAACCGAAATGCTTTGGGGCAATGCAGCTTATCAGTTTGTATTAACGCTTGTTCGTGCTTACTCAGAAAGTGGCTGGTTTGGTCAAATTCGTGGCATTGAGCCAGGTAAGGTTTCCAAAGGCATCGTCACAGGGCTTACGAAAAACTATTATTCGACAGATGTTTACAGAAAAGAAGCGAAACCACCGCTGGATTTAATTGTAACGAGTAAATTAGAAAAACAATTTTCTGAGCTGGGTTTTATCCCTGCATCATCTGTGACGAATACTGAGCACTTAGTTTTTTATAGTAATGCTTCGGTGCAACAGGCTAAGTACTATGACAGTGAAGTTTCAACAGTCAATGCGCGCCTGTCATCCATGCTGCAATATATTTTATGTGTGTCACGGTTTGCCCATTATTTAAAATTACTTGCCCGCGACCGTGTTGGCTCGTACAGCACAGCACAAGCATGTGAGCAAGGGTTGCAATCGTGGGTGAATAATTACACTACGGCGTCTGACTCCGCGTCGGAGCATATTCGTAGTAAATACCCTCTTGCGAATGCAAAAGTGAGAGTGACCGAAAATAAATCGAGGCCAGGGCATTATTTTTCAGTTTTGCAACTACAGCCGCATTTTCAACTTGATCAAATGATATCGAGTATCAAATTAGTGACTGAGCTCAGTCCTCACCACCAAATAAAGGAATAAAAATGAGAGAGATCCATGCACTCATCAGAAACGGAAAATTAACAGAAGCACTTGAGTATTGTGCTGAAAAATTAAAAGATGATCCGCTTAATTTTGACATCAGAAGTGCCTACACGGAATTGTTATGTGTGAATGGTGAATTAGAAAAGGCAGATAAACAGCTTGATTTTATGGTAACCAAGTCACCAGAATTTGCTGTAGGCGCTGTTAATTTAAGACACCTGATTAGAGCAGAGCAGGCAAGACAAGACTTTTACGCGGGTAAAGCTGCACCCAAGTTATTTCATGATGCAAATGAGCTAGATGAAGCTTTTCTGGAAATGCACATCAACTTACTAGCTAACGATATTGATAAAGCAACTGAAATTGCAGCGCAAGTTGAGCAGCTTCGTACTAACACAGTTGAAGATCAACAAGCTGCCATCCGTGACCTAGATGATTCGATTAATCCGTATTTAGAGATACTTGGAACGAACGGTGAGTTTTATTTAGCTCGCTTTGATGAAATTGAAAAGCTTAAGTTCGAACCTGTTGATTCAATTGTTGAACAAATTTGGTTGCGCGCTGAAGTTATCATCAAAAATGGCCCAAGTGGTACAGCTCATATCCCTCTCGTTTACCCGTATTCTGAAACGGAGCTTGAGAAGCTAGGGCAAGTGACTGAATGGCAAGAATTAAGCGAAAACTTGATTCAAGGTAAAGGAATGAAAATGTTTTATGCAAATGATGAAGCCATTCTTATTTCTGACCTTGGTCGTTTCATCGCTTAACGAGTGTTCGCATAATCATGATTGAAAGCAAACAGTCGCTCAAAGCTTCGATTCTAGACCGTTTAATTGACGATGAACCTGAAATTCAGGAGTCGCCACAAAGAACGGATGGAATTAGTCTATCTCAGTTAAAAAATTCAGTGCGACGAGATATGGAAGCTTTGCTTAATGCTCGTATTCAATGGCATACATGGCCTAGTCAGTATACTGAGCTTGCGACATCTTGCTTATCTTATGGGCTCCCCGACTTTTCGAGTATGTCTGTGAGCTCTCATGAAGGGCGACTCGTGTTGTGCGAAAAAGTACGCGATGCCATTTTACGATTTGAGCCGCGTTTTATTGAAGTTGAGGTGTTAGTTGACGAAGAGTTGCCAATTAATCGTGTTTTAAACCTAAGAATAAATGCATTGTTATATGCCGATCCTGAGCCTGAGTTTATTAGTTTTAACTCTGAGGTTGAGCCGGTTAGCCTTGGCATGAAAATTTTCGAGTCTTCACTATGAATGATGAATTATTAAAATATTATAACCGTGAGTTGGCGTATGTTCGCCACTTAGGTAAAGACTTTGCTGAGAAATACCCAAAGGTTGCTGGAAGACTAAAACTCAGTGATGAAACGATTGAAGATCCTCATGTTTCAAGGTTGGTTGAATCATTTGCGTTTTTGACAGCGAACATCAGGCAAAAGCTTGATGATAGTTTTCCTGAACTTACAGATGCACTATTAGGTCAGCTTTATCCTGATTACCAAGCACCTATCCCTTCATTGTCTGTTATTAAACTTGAGTCAGAAAACTTATCGACAACAGGTATCGTCATACCGAGAGGAAGTGAAGTCGAAACCAATGTTGAAAACATGAAGCAGTGTAAATTTAAAAGCTGCTTTGACACCAACCTCTGGCCAGTTGAAATCACGGCAGCTCAATTTGATAATAGTCCGTTTATTGCACCAAAACCAACTTGGAATGAGCCTGCAAAAGCCATTTTCAAAGTACAGCTCACAGGTGAGTATGAAGGAGTACCGCTGCATGAGACTGAGCTTAATAATCTAAAAGTATTTATACACGGGCAGTGGCATTTTTCATTAAAAGTGTACGAATTATTATTCAAACACTGTATTGGTATTGCCGTTGATAATGGCGATGAAGGTGTTCACTATCTGTCAAATGAGCATTTAAAGCCTGTTGGTTTTGAGCACGATGAGGCTGTAGTGCCTTATTCATTACGCTCTTCATCTGGCTTTAGGTTATTGGTTGAACACTTTATTTTTCCTGAAAAGTTTAAATTTTTCGAATTACAAAATATTCGTCATGTGTTGCCGCGTGATTCAAACACAACGACCTTGTATTTTTATTTAGACACAGAATCTACAGAGCTAGAAAAACAAGTTGATAAAGACATGTTCTTATTGGGATGCACACCCATTATTAATATGTTTGAACAAGAAATTGAGCCGATCAGACCTGAGCTAAGTGAGTACGAGTACAAGCTTGCACCACGTTATATCGATTCTGAAATATCTGAAATCATAAGCATTGAAGAAGTCGTGGCATTTGACCATAAGGGTAATAAACAAATCGTTACGCCTTTTTATGGGCAAACACACCCTAAATATCAAGAACATAAAGATCTATTTTGGCATACACGCCGTGAAACCGCTTTATGGGCTGGCGGCTATGCAGAGGCGGGGACAGAAACCTATTTATCTTTGGTTAATGGTGGCTTTGAAAATAGTGCCCAAGAGCTGAGTGAAGGTAATAGTGTGTTAACCGTGCGCGCTCAATGCAGTAACCGAAATCTGCCAGCAAGCTTACCGTTTGGTGATGATGAGCTTGGTTTGTCTATGCCAAAACGGGGTGATGTAATTAAAAAAATTAGGTGTTTAGTGGCACCTACTCACGCAGTCAGACCAGTATTAGGAAGTAGCACGCGTTGGCAGCTAATTAATCACCTCACCATTGATTCATTTAGCGGTGAAAACGCAGTCGATAAGTTGAAAGAAACACTTAGATTATATGATTTCAAAGCAACACCACAATCAAAAGGCATGATCGATAATATCTACAATGTAAAAATTGAGCCTGCAACGGCGCGTGTAGTGCAAAATGGTCGAGTGGCGTTTGCATCTGGCACAGATATCGAAATTACCTTTGCAAATGATGACTTCTCGGGCAGTGGTGTATTCTTTTTTGCATCTGTTTTAGATTGTTTTTTCTCACAATTTGCATCAATTAATAGCTTCACCCGTTTGAGTTTAAAACTTAAAGAGCAAGATCGAGTTTACCATCAATGGCCTGCTCGGGTTGGTTCTGGGGTTTTACTATGATTGATAAGTTACTGCACAGTGCAACTCAAACTGATTTTTATAAAGCGGTGTTCATTATTGAATCACAGTTACAAGAATCTGCGCAGCAGTATCGTAAGGTTGGCTATGACAGTCATCCTAAGCTAGAACTTATTCGTTTTTCGGCCACTCAAAAATTTGGTTTTGCCGGCAATGCGATCACAAATCTAAAGTCATCAGGAACATACGAAGGCGCCACAAAATTTAATATGGAAGTCTCATTTATGGGAATGACGGGATGCTCTGGTGCGTTGCCTCATTTTTATAGTGAGTTGGTGATGCAAAGGTTGCGCTTTAAAGACACAACCATGCGTGATTTCTATGACATGTTTAACCATCGTTTAGTTTCTTTATATTATCGTGCTTGGAAGAAGTATAAGCCCACACTTAACTTTGCCAATAAAGAGCATGATCAACATACAAAGATCTTATCTTTGCTAAGCGGTGGTCGTGCCCCGCATCAGTTGTATTTTGGTGGCTTATTTAGCCGAAGAGCACGTAATGCTGCTGATTTGCGAAATATTCTCGCTTTCTATCTCGATTGTGATGTTGAAATCGCGCAGTTTGTTGGCCAGTGGCAACCATTAAAACAAAGCGAACAAACACAAATAACCAGTACGGGTTTTAATGCAAAGCATGCGCGTTTAGGTGTTGATGCAATGGCAGGAAAGCAAGTATGGGATATTTCTACAAAAGTGAAAGTGATTGTTAAACCAAAAGATGCAAAGCAAACAACGCGTCTTTTGCCGCGCAGAGATTTATACGATCTGGCACACAAAATAACGAAAGATTTTCTCGGTAATCAAGTTCAACATGAGCTGGTTATTAAGTCGAATTTTTATGAATTAGATGCAACACAACTAAAAGAAGAGCGTTTTCAATTAGGCTGTAATAGCTTTCTTTTACCGCAAAGTGGTGTTCGTAAGGGAAACGTCACTGAGTTGTCGTTTAAAGGATAAATAAATACAAGGAAATATTATGTCTACCATGACACTAAATAAACTAGTTGAAAAGCTAAGTCCTGAATGTAAAAAAAGTCTTGAGCTAGCTGTTGCTATTTGTAATAGCCGCAGCCATTTTACTGTTGAACTAGAGCATTGGATTTTAGCATTGCTGGAACAGCAAGTTGATGACCTTAGACTCATTTTAAGTGCTTACGATATTGACGAAGATAAACTGAAGCACGACTTAAATAAGTCACTTGAATCGCATAAAACAGGGTGTAACTCATCACCTAGTTTATCAATTCATGTAACAAGCTTATTGAAACAAACTTGGCTAAGTACAAGCATTGAGTTTACAGACACACAAATACGCAGTGCCTACATTATTTATACGCTAGTGAAAGACGATACGTTAGCAAGCGTTGTCAGCCGTTGTAGTAAAGAGTTCAATAAAATTGATGCAGGGCAACTTTTACATGCTTGGCCAGAACTGGTTACTAAGTCGAATGAGGTAAACCCTGCTTCACAGACACAACAAGATGCGCCGGTAAATGTGTCATCGAAAACACCTAATCTGGATCAGTTTACAGTTGATTTAACGGCGCAAGCTAAAGCAGGCAAGATTGATCCTATCTTAGGCCGCGATTTTGAAATCCGCCAAATGGTCGATATTCTTACCCGCCGCAGGCAAAATAACCCAATTTTAACGGGCGAAGCTGGGGTAGGTAAAACTGCGGTAGTTGAAGGTTTAGCACTGCGTATAGCGCAAGGAAGTGTTCCTGAAGTATTAAAAAATGTAAAAATACATACTTTAGATCTTGCGCTATTACAAGCTGGCGCAGGTATGAAAGGTGAGTTTGAAAATCGCTTAAAGTCACTTATTTCAGAAATTAAAAATGCCCCTTACCCAGTTATCCTTTTCATTGATGAAGCACACACTATGATCGGCAGCGGTGGCCAAGCGGGTCAAAATGATGCGGCAAATTTATTAAAGCCTGCACTAGCGCGTGGTGAGTTAAGAACGATTGCTGCAACAACATGGGCTGAATATAAGAAGTTTTTCGAAAAAGATGCTGCATTAGCAAGACGCTTCCAAGTCGTTAAAGTGGAAGAACCAACACCAGAAAAAGCCATTGCTATGTTACGTGGCTTAGTGCCAGTGATGGAAAAACACCATAATGTATTTATTTCTGAGCAAGCATTAGAAAGCGCTGTTAACTTATCTCACCGCTATATCATTGGCAGACAACTGCCAGATAAAGCGGTCGGCTTACTGGATACTGCATGCGCGCGCGTTGCTATGAGCCAAGCATCTAAACCTAACTCGATCGAAAAGCTAGAAAACGAGCAATCAGAAATTAAATCTCAAATTGCTATGTTAAGCCGTGAACAGCGTACAGGCCTTGATCACAGCGAGATACTTGCAACATTAAACGAAAAAAGTGAGCAAATCTCTCAGCAGCTTGAACCTCTAAAAGAGCAATTTGAGAGTGAAATGTCATTAATTAAAGACGTAAAAAAAGTACTTACTGCGCTTAACGATGATGACAATGACAACGCTGAGGAAATTCAGAAACTGCAGCAGTATAAAGAGAACCTTGCACAATTTGATTCGAATATGGTGCATTGGCAAGTAGATGATGAATTAATTGCCCAAGTTATTTCTGATTGGACTGGTATTCCTGTAGGTAAAATGCATGAAGATGAAGTTATCAGTGTTTTAAAACTTGCTGATACCATGAAACAACGTGTTGTAGGCCAAGACCATGCACTCGATCTAATTGCAAAAGTTGTGCAAACATCGAAAGCACACTTAGCCGATGAAAGCCGCCCTAATGGTATCTTTATGTTGGCAGGCCCAAGTGGGGTAGGTAAAACAGAAACTGCGCTTTCTTTAGCGAACGAAGTGTATGGTAGTGAAGAAAATATCACCATCATTAATATGTCTGAGTATAAAGAAGAGCATAAAGTGTCGCTGTTACTTGGCTCTCCTCCTGGTTATGTTGGCTACGGTGAGGGCGGTGTATTAACAGAAGCTATTCGTCGTAAACCTTATAGCGTAATTTTGTTAGATGAAATAGAAAAAGCACACCCAGGTGTTCACGATATTTTCTATCAAGTATTTGATAAAGGTACAATAAAAGATGGTGAAGGTAGAGATATCGACTTCAAAAATACCATCATAATCATGACTTCAAACGTGGGTACCGACACCACAATGAGCTTATTTGAGGACGAGGAGACTGCACCAAGCATTGCCGGTCTGCAAAAAGCATTACAAAATGATTTGTTAGATGTGTTTAAAGCAGCATTTCTTGGTCGCATAAATGTTATTCCTTACATTCCATTAAGTAAGAGCACTCTTGCAGATATAGCAAGACTGCAATTGAATAAAATATGTAAGCGAGTTAAGAATAATTATAATTCTGAGCTTGTATACTCTGATTGCGTTATTGATTATATAGTTAGTAATTGCAATGACTCTGGTTCGGGTGCTAGGAATATACATGCATTGTTGCAAAATAATGTATTGCCACTTTTATCGAAGAGATTACTTGATAACATAGTTTCAGGTGAGCAGTTAAATGAGATATCATTATTTATTAATGATGGTAACTTTGATTTTAAAGTAAGTTAATTATTAATCATAAGTTTTCTTGTTTCTTTTTTTGAGTCGGATTATAATTTCTCCGTCTTCATTAATTGATGGAACATTGAGACATTGTCTTCGTCTAGGGAAAGGATTGAGAAGACCCTTTCGTTGCGCAGTTAAAGATAGTGATTTCAAAGGAATTTTGGGTAACCAAAAGTAAATAATCCAGTTTAATGGATAAAATTTATAAATTAAAAAGGAGCATTATCATATGCAAGCAAATACATATTTAAAATACGGTTCAATTAAAGGTGAAACTACAGCTGAGTCTTTCAAAGACTTAATCACGGTTTTATCACTAGATTGGAATGTAAGTCGTGAAATTTCAGCTCACACAGGTACAGCAATGGACCGTGAGTCTAGCTCAACTCGTTTAGGCGATGTAACTATCACTAAACTTCAAGATAAAGCGTCTCCGGACTTATTCAAAGAAGCAACTATTGGTAAAGGCTTACCAGCTGTTTTCCATATCACTAAACAAGGTGATAAAGTTGAAGAAATCATGAAAATCGAATTAACAGATGCAATGATTTCTAGCTACTCTGTATCAGTTCAAAACGATCGCCCAATTGAAACTATCACTATCAGCTACACTGAAATGATGATGACAGTGACGCCTACTGATGATAAAAACAACATCACTGCACCACTTGTTTACGGTTACAGTGGCGTTAAAGGTCAGCAAATGTAATTTTTTGCAAAACCGACTAGCTCTGAGTTTTACTCAGAGCTTTTTTGATCTGTAGGAATAGGAAGCAAGGAATGCAAAAAGCAACACAAGATAAAAATGTAATTCAGATAAACACCCCAGCAGGCAAAGACGCACTGTATTTGACTCGACTCGTCGCACAAGAATCGATGTCAGATTTGTTTGTGATGTCAGTGAATATGTTTACTATTGGGACGCAAATCGCACATGAAGATCTTGTTGGTAAGCCTGTTTCCATAAAAGTTCGAAATGCCGACGGTGCAGGTGAGCGATACTTTCATGGTATTGTTAGCCAGTTGGTATCTAACGGAAGCCGCACGGCTGATGTAGACGAACAAAAGAATTATATTGATTATCACGCAACGATTGTTCCTTACGCAGCGTCAATGCGTAACAGAAAAAACAGTCGTATTTTTCAAAAGAAAACCATTCAAGATATTTTTGCTGATTTATTTGGTCAGCATAATGTTGCATTCAAAGATAACACCACTAAAACGTACCCTAAGTATGAATATTGTGTTCAATATCAAGAATCTGACTTTGACTTTATTCAGCGATTACTACAACAAGAAGGGATTTTTTACTTCTTCGAACACAGTAAAAGTAATCATACTTTAGTTCTTGCCGATGATATCACTGCCTATGAAGAGTGCGCAGAGGCTAAAGTTGTGTTCAGCTCTGGTCATTTAAGCGAGTCTCATGTCAATAAATGGCAAGGTGGCTTAAGTTTAGCACCAGGCAGCTACAAACGAATTGGTTATGATTTTAAGCAACCGCCAAGATACCCAGATGGTGATCACGCTAAAGCTGATTTACCCACTCAGTCGGTTGCAGAAGTATTTGAATACACAGGCGAAGCAGAAACGCATCCTCGTGCTGCAAATTTAGCGGCACTGCAGCTAGAGTCACTCCAGCGAAATATGAAATTAAGTAGTGGTCGAAGTGACTGCCGATCTTTTTCTGTTGGTAAACTGTTTAGTTTTAAAAAGCATGAAGATCCGCGCCTAGAGGGCAAAACATTTGCAATTACCTCATTGCTAACCGCGATCACGGTGCCAAACCAATCTGGCGGACAACAATCTCAAACTGAAGAAGTTTTTTCTAACCACTTTGAGTGTGTTCCAAAAGATGTGCCTTACCGTGCAGCCCATGTTAAAAATAAACCTGTTATAAACGGTGTACAAACGGCCATCGTGACGGGTGACAGTGCCGATGAAATTATGATCGACCAGTATGGTCGTGTAAAAGTGCAATTTGATTGGGACCGTGAAGGTAAAAAAGATTCTCAAAGCTCGTGTTGGATTAGGGTTGCTCAAAATTGGGCCGGTAAAAAATGGGGCGCATTCTTTTTCCCTCGCGTTGGACAAGAGGTGTTGGTTGACTTCATAAATGGTGACCCTGACCAACCGATTATTAGTGGCGCGGTTTATAACGCCGATCTAATGCCTCCGTATGCTTTACCTGCTGAAAAAACACAAAGTGGTATAAAAACTCGCTCTACAAAAGAAGGTGGGGCCGATAATTTTAATGAGCTGCGTTTTGAAGATAAAAAAGGCAGCGAATTAGTTTACATGCAAGCAGAAAAAGACAAACAATTGTATGTAAAGAACGATCAAAAAGAAAAAATTGATAACGATCGTTTTCTAGAAGTTGGCAACAACGATGACGCGAAAATAAAAGTAAATCGTGCGGTTGATATTGGCGATAATGACACGTTAAAAGTGGGTAAAACACTTAATATTGAAGCTGGAAAAGAAATTGTTATTAAAACGGGCTCAGCAAAAATAACGATGAGCAGCAGTGGTAATATTGCCATTGAAGGCACAAATATTGATATTAAAGGCAGTAATGTAAAAGTAGATGGCAGTGCAATTACACTCTCTGCCGGCATGATTAAGCTGAATTAAGCTATGGAACTGATTACAACTTTTCAAACAGGTGCTGTTCATGGAGCTGCTAGCAGCGGCTTTACAGTGTATTGTCGCTATGGTTTACCGCATTTAGTGTGTTTATCGGTAAACCGTCCGGATGATCCTTTTTTGAGTCTGCCAATTGATTACTTTAAAGGCCATGATGGTTATTTTGCTGAGCAATTTTTTTATAACCTTCATCCTAATTTGAACAGTAGTAATGTGCTTTCTTATATATATCAATATGCGACACAGACCAGCTCAATCATAAACGACTTATCGTATGATGATATCGTAGAAGAGCTAGCGAAGCTTGTGAGTGTTAATAAGTTACAAGTTATCCCTCTGTACGATTAATGGATGCGAAAACAAGGAATAGGTTATGGGTAAACCCGCTTCAACAATTGGTCATATGCACCTTTGTCCTAAAGTAACTGCAAAAGTTCCTCACGTTGGTGGCCCTATTGTGGCGGGTTCATCAAATGTATTAATTGGTAGTATGCCAGCAGCAAGAAAAGGCGATATGCTGATTTGTGTTGGCCCTCCTGATAGCATCAATAGCGGATCATCTACCGTTAAAATAAACGGAAAACCAGCGGCTAGAATGGGCGACGGAACGTCTCATGGCGGCAAAATTATCGTTGGTAATCCCACCGTGTTGATCGGTGGTTAATCATGCTTGCTATGTTGCTAAAAGCGCATTCAAATACTTTAAATCAACTACACAGTGCACAACAGAATCCTTTTTATTCTGTTGACTATTTGATGCAAGCTCGTCAGCAACTCGTATTTAAACTTCATGCTTACGATTCTGATATTCTGCAAGTTACATTGTCAGCCGCCCAGTTACTGCAAGCTCTTCGAGACTTGAATACTGGCGCAGTATTAGCAAGCACATTAGCTGAAGCATGCTTGGTCACGTTATTAACGTCACCTAAAAAGTTAACTCATGAGTGCGTAGCGCAGTTAAATGAAAGTGACGAAAAAGAGCTGCCAGTTAAACAGCTACTCGTTGAAAAGTTAGCAATTTATCGTGGTCGTACACAAACGGCTTATGCGCAGACATTTGATGCACTTATGCCGATTTACTTTAGTCAGTCTGCTCAGCATGTTGAGTTATTTAAAGCATTTAAACAAGCCGTTATAGAATTACCAACAACAAAAGCGTTGTTTAAAACCACGAACGATTTTGCTGAGCTAAATTTAATTAATTCACCGTTAATGTCTGCTTATTTATTATTGCTAGATCAACAACGCGTGAATCATGTATGCAACTTTGCAAGCCAAGCGCTGTCTCGAGAAGAGGCGTTACAAGTGATGCTACATACAGGCATGCCTAAATATGTTCCGTTAGTTGTGTCGTTATTATCGGATGTTGAGGATGCAGAGCCACTTATTAATGGTATAAAGCGTTGTTTAGGGGCTGAATTAGATAATTTAGTGACCTATGAAACTCAAGTGCAAGCACAAACAGATGCACAAGCAATCGTTGATTTCCAACAGCAGTTTAACCAGCATTGGCCTGAGCACGAGTCATATTACGTTGGCAAAACTTTAGTATATGGCTATGCATTAAATCAACCGATTGATAGAGTAAAACAGCAAGGTGTTGATCAACAAAGCTGGCAAGTATTAGCAATTTTAAATGCGCTTAAGATGGATAGTAAAAACTATCAAGAGAGTGTTCATTGAGTGCATTTAAAATTAACATCGATCAGTTTGAAACGCCGTATAAGCTCAGTCCTGAAGAATTACTACTAGAGGGTGGTTCTAGTGAAGGCTGTATAGTTCCTTGGCATTCAACTGATGCGTTTGTGTATGACTGCATCATGAAAGCTAAGTCTGTTTTTAAAACGGATTTCGCGCAAAATGGCACTGTAATGTGGCTTTTGCCTGCGTTGCCGTTCCAAAGTGAATTAAAAACACTTTTTGCAACGAGCTTACAGCAATGCTTTGGCACGCCCTTAGAGCACCTGTTTTTTGAAGGTTGCCATGGTATACATTCAGCACTAATGCTGGCTCAAGAGAGCAGCCTTGAAAATGTAACAGTGATTGCCATTGATGGTGTTTTTAAAGCAAATAAGCGCGAACAATTTGATTATTTAGGTGTTGCAGCATGCACGGCTAATATTGAGTTTATAAATACTGGTTGGGTGTTACAATCAGCAGAGATGGTGGCTTCGATAGACCTTGCTAAGCATAACCCTATTCAAGGGGAGCTAAAGCGTGTTTTATCGCTTAATGAGCAGCCAATAGACATAATTTTCGCCCCTGGAAATGGCGTAGAAAGTGATGACTGGTTAAATTATTTACCAGTGTTAAGTAACAAAATTAATGAACAGACGATTTTTCAATTACCTAATTATAAATTAGGAAAACTAGGTGCATTAGAAGGGATTATCAATCTTGCAACGCTGACAAATAGCCCATTTTATAATGACAGTTTGTCTCAGGCGTTAGTGATAACTCAAGAAAGTAACAAGTACCAAGCCGTCGCGTCATACTTATGGACAAGTAAGGAAGTGTGCAACTAATGGATAGCAGAGCAGTTGTTTTACAAGGAATAAGCTACCCAATTTGTGTGGTGTTAGCTAAGCAAAAAGCCCCCAGTGGCTTTGAGCCTGTTTCGACGAGCACGCCGGATAGTGCGTACAAGTACGTTGCTGAGTTAGGCACGGCATTAAGTGGTGATGCATCGAAACGTTTAGATCTCATTCAACTACTACAAGCTGCGGGTATTCATTGTCCAAGGCAAGCATCTGCGCGTGAAACCGCCACCGCCTTAGTGAGTGCGCTTACCTCTGGCGCAGTGAGCTGTTACCGACAAAAAGCTAAAACAGTTATTCAAGTGAGTGATAATACTCGTCCATCGCAAGCCAAAAAATCACAATCACAAAGCAGCTCAAGTAGCGGTAAAAAGGCAACGCAAGCACCTGCAAGTAATAGCGGGGGGGCAAGCAATGCCACTGCCAGTGAAACCCCAATTACAGAGCAAGAGTGTCGTTCAGACCCTGTTTCAATGTTGACGGGCGAGGAAATATTGCCGTTAGTGGATTTTACACTCGCTGCGAATAAGCCACTTAATTGGCGACGTTTGTATCGCTCATCAAAGTGTAATCAACGCTCATTGCTTGGTAATGGTTGGCGCCATGATTACATGGTGAAATTAACAGAGCATTACTTACCACCCCCAAAAGTTGGCCCTAAGAAAAAAGGCACTTATTGGTTAGAGTACCATGATGAACATGGTGCGACTCATCGATTTGAAAAAGTAAAACCAGGCCAGTCTAGCTACCAGCTCAGCAGTAACCTTGCCTTGCATTACAAAACAAACGGCAAACAAGTGTTGGTAACACCGAATGACCATCACTTAACATTTATGCCCAGTGAGTCTGCGTGGTTACTTGAAAAGATCATTAACGAAAAAGGCCAGAGCACACGTTTTTATTATGACTCTCAAGAGCGCTTAGAGCGCATAGAGGTGAATAAAGCACGTGGTTGCGTTTTAAAATATAATAAACAAGGGCTGCTAAAAACAGTTCACGCTTATAGAACAAATGAACACAATAAGCTTGTTCTGATTGATCAGCCTCTGGCACATTATGAATACGATGAACAGCAAAATTTAGTTGCTGCAACAAACCAACATGGTGAGCAAGAGCGCTATGAATACAATGCTGCGCATTTATTAATAAAGCGGACCAGAGCAAGCGGTTTTAGTCATCATTTTGAATGGGATTCATACGGTTACGATGCCAAATGTATAAAACAATGGGGTGATGACAATACCTATTGCTATGAGTTTGAGTATCAAGGGAATAAGACAACCAGTATCGACTCTCGCGGTAATCAAGAGCATTTTGTTCATAACGAACAAGGTAAATTGATTGAGCATACGGATGCCAACGGTCACACCACAACCTACGGATACAATACGCTTGGACAAAAGCTGGCACAAACAGACCCCTTGGGCAATCAAACTCAATATGCCTATACAGAGTATGGTCAGCTTGCCTCTGTCACTCAACCTGACGGTACTCGCACTCAATTTGGCTATAACCAACTCGGCCAACAAGTGTTAACTATCTTGCCAAATGGCGACAAGATCCAACGTAAGTACAGTGCTTCTGGATTACTGCAAAGCGAAACCCTAGCAGATGGTCGAATTGCGCTTTATAGCTACGATCAACAAGGTAACTTAACGCAACATATCACGCCTAACGGTCATGTTTTAAAATATACGTGGAACGAGCATGGTGAGTTACTTGCTAAGCAGCATAATAATGAGCTTATTCGTTATAGCTACGATAATTTAGGCCGCATTAATGCAACAATAAACCAAGCAGGGCTGCTTACTCAGTATAAATACAATGAGCAGGGGCAACTTGTGCAAACCACCGCGTTTGCTCAAAATGATCCAGAAAATAAACAACAGCAATACTTCACATACGATGAAGCGGGTAGGTTAGTTAGCTCACAAAACAGCAACGGCGATACCACAGAGCAACACTTTGAAGGGCTAAGCCAGCCGCATTGTGTTATTCAACCCGACGGCAGCGCACTGCATTTAACTTATGATAAAGAGCGCAACTTAACGGCAATTGAGCGCAGTGACGGCCATGTATACCGTATAAACTACGATGCAAATGAAAACCCGACTCAAGTAACGGGGTTTGATGGCACGATACAACAATACAAGTATGATGCTTGTAATCGCTTAGTGTCAGTAACACAAAGCGATAAACGCCATGTAAAAATTAAGCGTGACAAACTAGGCCGCATAATTTCGCAGCACGCAAGCCTTGCCACAGGCAAACAAATCATTAATAACGCTAACCATTACACCTACACAGCAGAAGGTAAAATTGCTCGCGCTCATAATGCGCAATCAACGATAAAACAAGCGTTTGATAAGGGCGGGCGATTAATTAGTGTTGAGCAAATTCATAATCAACATCAAACACATAAACTTGCATACACCTACGATGACTATGGTAGAAGACAGTCACTCACTCTGCCAGACTCAACAACGCTTGATTATCACTACAATGAATTTGGTCAGCTTAGTGCAATTCAAGTAAAGCAGGCGAATGGCGATTTAACAAAACTGGTTGAACTTGGTTACGATAGCCAAAATAACATTCAGACACAGCACTTTGGTAATGATGTCACCCTTACTCAACAGTTTGATGTATTTAACCGCTTAACGCAGCAGCAGTTAACCCATCCTGCGCAAGCACTATTCGATACCTGTACGTACAATTACGACAGTGTTAACCAGTTGATTGCGCGTAAAGAAGAGGGGGTTAGTAGTCATAATATTAATTTCGAATACAACAGCCTTGGCCAGTTAATTAAGCAAAACTTAGCAAGCTCTGAGGTTGATACTACCACTCAATACCAGTGGGACAGCTTTGGTAACCCTGTTAGTCAGTCAAAACTAAAAAATGGCGAATTAACCGAATCGCAACCTGATACCAACGAAACAATCAATCACGTTGAAAATAACGATTCAGCGTATACAAATGATGTTATTCACAGCGAATATAACGATTCGGTTACAGCATCAGATAGTAACTTAACCGATGATACTGTTATTCAAAGCGCAACCGAGGCCGACCGCTTAACACACTTTGGCGACAGCGACTTTCATTACGATGAATGTGGCAACCAAATTCGTGAAACCGGTAAAGGTATTAAAACACACCGTGAATACAATGCGTTCAACCAATTAAGCAGCTTTAATAACAATGGTACGCTCACTCATTACGACTACGACCCATTGGGTCGACGCATTGCTAAGCATACTGAGCATGGCAAGATTGATTACATTTGGGATAACGACCAATTAATTGGCGAATACCAGCACGGCGAGTATACCTGGTACATCAACCTACCCAATCAATTTCACCCAGTCGCACTGATTAAACAGAGTGAGGTGTATTACTACCACCTAGACCAACTCAACACCCCACGTTTTGTAACTAATAAAAACGCAGAAGTTGTATGGCAAAACCACGCGGATGTGTATGGCTATGAAGAGCCAGAAGCTTGTGCTAAAAACAGCTTCACTCAACCAATACGGTTTCAAGGGCAGTATTTTGATGAAGAAAGCGGCTTTCACTACAACCGCTATCGTTACTACAGCCCAAAACAACAACGCTTTATAAACCAAGACCCAATTGGCTTAGTAGGTGGCATAAACCACTACCAATACGCGCCGAATCCAGTGAATTGGGTAGATCCGTTTGGATTGAGTTGTAAGGAGAGTAGCGATAAAAGTTTTGGAGATTGGCTTTTAAATGATGCTAACCAACAAATTAGCGAAGCGGGAGGTTGGGAGGCCGAGGTTTGGAGCTTTTTTGCTGAAGATGGTATTAATGCAACAAACCAAGTTCTGGCAGGTGACTACACAGGTGCGATAGCAAGTGTTGGTCTTGCTTTTATTAAACCATTTAAAGTTATTGATAAGGCCTTAGATAAAGTACCTGATTCAGCCCTAAAAGTAGATCAGTTTGGGTATACACAAGGGCCATTAAAAATTGGGGAAGCGACTACCTATAAAAATCATAACAAAAGAGCCATTGTGGGGGATGAGCTAGAAGGTAATCACATACCAGCTATTAAACAAATAATAAAGGCAGAAGAATTGAAAAGGGGTAGAAAGTTAACTAAAGCAGAAAAGGCTGAACTTAAGAAAAAAACAGGAGTTTTAGTTGAGCCAAAAGAAGTACATGCACAAGGAGCAACATTTAGAGGTAGAAATACGAAGCAACGAATAAGTGCAGATGCTAGTGATTTAGAAAAAGCTGCAATTAGGGATACAGATTTAACAAAGAAAGAATTATTAAAAAAAGGTTTTAATGAAGAGTCTGTAGATAAAGAAATTACAAGGTTACATGAATACAACAAGTCAATAAATGTGTATGATAAGAAAAAACCTGTTAAATTGAGCACTGATGATGATTGATTTAAATGCCATAAAAATGATTATAGACTCTAGTATTGAATTTGATAATACAGACATGTTCTATGAAACTTTTAATGAAAAGCCGAAGTATTTTTTAGATGAAGAGTTAGAGGAGACATATGTGCTTTTCGTCGAAAAAGGGGTTTCAATTTTATATGACGATGAAGGTGAGTTTGAGTGTTTGTTTTTTCATTTTAATGGTGATGAAGATGTAAAGCAGTGTGAATTAAATGTTTTAGGTTTCACTTTCGGTATGGATTTGGCCGATGTAGAAAATAATATTAAAGGTGGCGGATATAGCCTTGTTAAGTCTATAAGTTTGGATGGCACTGGAGGGGGGGTAAATGGTTCAAAAGTTATTAAGAAAGAAAATATTTATATAAATATAGAGTTTAATAAATTAGGATTTATTTCTTTATTATCTTTCATGGATCAAAATAGTTATCCTAGCTAAATTTTTAACGCTTTCTTTTATAGTATCTATTAAATGTAAAAAATACTCTGTCAAATTTTAAGATAAATATGCTCTTTAATAACATGGATGTTTCAAAAGATTTAGGGAACTTTGTTTAAACTTTTTAGCCACGACAGCTAAAATAATATCAAAAATCAACTCAATGCGTTCAACCAATTGAGCAGCTTTAATAACAACGGTACGCTCACGCATTACGACTACGACCCACTGGGTCGACGCATTGCCAAGCATACCGAGCATGGCAAAATTGATTACATTTGGGATAACGACCAATTAATTGGTGAATACCAGCACGGTGAATATACTTGGTACATCAACCTACCCAATCAATTTCACCCAGTCGCACTGATTAAACAGGGTGAGGTGTATTACTACCACCTAGACCAACTAAATACCCCACGTTTTGTAACTAATAAAAACGCAGAAGTTGTATGGCAAAACCAAGCGGATGTGTATGGCTATGAAGAGCTTGAAGCCGAGGCTGACTTTAATAAAGAAAACAGCTTCACTCAGCCAATACGTTTTCAAGGGCAGTATTTTGATGAAGAAAGCGGCTTACATTACAACCGTTACCGCTATTACAGCCCCAAACAACAACGTTTTATAAACCAAGACCCAATTGGCTTGGTAGGTGGTATTAATCATTACCAATATGCGCCAAATCCAGTGAATTGGGTGGATCCGTTAGGACTTAGTTGTAAAGAAACTAAAACAATTGAAGTGCCTGCGTATGATCATAACGACCCTATGGCTGATGCAATAACCCCTGTTGCAATTGTGCCCGTAGAGTGGTTCGTAGAAGGGCTTGCAGATGCTGCCGAGGCAATAACCCAAATGGTAGAAACAGGCGTAACAGCCGCAGGGGTTGCGACAGCGGGTATTGCACTTATACCTGGGAGAGTAGCTGACAGAGCGCTTGAGCCTGCTGTTAAAAAGTTAGACGACATTGCAGATGCTGCACAAACAACCGTAACTCAAGCTGCTAAAAAAGCGGCTAGAGAAATGGACTTACATAAAGTAGCCTGTTTCAAAAAGAATAAAAAAGGCACAGATGCTGAGTATGATCGTCAATTGAAAGGCCAGCAAGATGGCATTAATGATATGACAGTCAAGGAATACTTAGATAACCGAGAGGCATACAACAAAATTGGTCGTAAAGGTACAGGAGCTGCGCAGCAAAAAGCAAGAAAAGATTTCCAACGTAAGTTAGTCGTTAAATATGAAAGGGAGCTGCTTGAAAGCGGCGAATACTTTGGCGAAGAAGCGGTTCAAAAAGCCCAAGAGCTTGCTAGTAAGGAAATTAGCACTCTGAATGCTCTACATAACCCTGATATGATAGCAGGTGGTTATGATAACGTTGTAGATTTAGGCGATGCGAGTGTGAACAAATCTATTGGTTCACAGTGGAAGAATAATGGTAAAGATGATGCTGGGAATAAATTAAGTTCAAGCCGTGTAGAGGTAATGGACGCACAGGCTCGAAAAGCACTCGAGGAGATCGGGCCTGATGCTAAGATGAATGTAGATTTACACAGGTGTAAATAGATGAATAAATTTTTTGATAACTTTTACAATTTTAAAGGCTTTGGCCCTGCGATAAAAGCGACAATGCCAACCAAGGAGACACTTAATTTCTTTAAAGGCAAACTTCCTGACCGTTTGTTGGAATACTGGCAAGAATACGGTTTTTGTGGCTGGGGTGATGGTATTTTCTGGCTAGTAAATCCACAAGATTACCATGATATTTTACAAACTTGGCTTGAGGGTACCGAATTCGCTGAACGTGAAAAAAACGGGTCAGACAGTTATTATGTTATTGGCCGCGGTGCCTTTGGGGATTTGATTGTTTGGGGCAAGACATCTGGAGACAGCATAACTATTAATTCAAATTTCGGCATGATTTTCCCAACCGATTATTCTGAAAAATTAAAGGAGCGAGGGGAGGAACGTTCGGTTGAATTGTTTTTTGCTACCATGAGGAAGGAGGCTTTTGAGCAAGATGATGTCAATGAAAAGCCTTTGTTTGAGCAAGCACTAAAAAAACTAGGCCCATTAGAAGCCGATGAAACCTATGCGTTTGTTCCCGTCTTGGCTCTTGGTGGGGTAAATAAGCTTGAAAATTTGCAGAAAGTAAAGGCGATTGAGCATTTGAACTTTCTGGCTGAATTGGGCGAGAAACGCATAATGGCAGATATTGTCTCTATGTCTAATGAATTACATAAGAATTAATGCTTCAGGCGGTTAACTACTTTAATTAATAATAAATTGAGTATCCCTCGGTGAACTAAATAAGCCATTTCGTTGAACGTTAATATGAAATGGCTTTGAAAAAAATACATGAAAAGGACTTTCACATGTCAGCAATAAGAATAACCCAATCCGTTGGACTCGGTGGTGTTAATACCCCAGCCGATGTAAAAACAGTACAAACCGCTTTAAATAAATTACTTAAATTTCTCCCAGGCACAAAAGCATTAGCAGTAGATGGACGTTTAGGTTCTCGCCCAGAAAACTCTAAAACTGTTGCCGCAATTAAACAGTTTCAAAGCAAAGTTGTAGGTATGGTGCGTCCAGATGGAAAAATAGACCCAAATGGCCGAACTCACAAAAAGATCAACGAGAAACTAGCGGGGTTGGCTTTGCTAAGTAAAGTTAAAACGCCTCCAATTATGCCAGTGACAACTGCATTTTGGATGAAAACAGCTTTTGCTGAAGTTGGAGAGACAGAAGTCGCTGGCAAAAAAGCAAATCCGCGTATCTTAGAGTATTTCAAGGCATCAAAGTTTTGGGGTACTGATGATAGTGGTGGACAAAATGCTTGGTGCGGCTCGTTTGTTGCTTGGGTTATGCAGCAAAATAACATGGACCCTGTAAAAAATGCTTTCAGAGCTAAAGAGTGGATCAACTTTGGCAAATCTATTAGTAAACCAGTTTACGGCGCTATAGGTATAAAATCTAGAAAGGGTGGGGGTCATGTTGCGTTTGTAGTAGGTCAAAGTGTTGATGGCAATTATTTATATATGTTGGGAGGCAATCAAAGTAACAGTGTTAATGTAGCAAAGTATAAAAAGGATGTATGGGATGACTTTGTAGTTCCGGCTAGCTTTGATTCATTGTCAGCGAGTTTGCCTATTTATACACAAAATGCATCAGTTGCAGGAAGTGAGGCCTAATGAAAAAAATACTTATTATTGTATTCGCTTTTTTGGCTTTAACTAAGCCTGTATTAGCTAACGTTACTGAAAGCTTAGAGCTAAATGGGTTCAAAGTAGCATCAGAAAATGTTCAGTTTCTTGCTAAAGTTAAAATCACTAAAGTAGAGGCTTTTCAAGAAGATGATAATTCGGAAAAGCATGTTTATTATGCGGATGTACTCTCTACTTACAAAGGCAAACCTATCAAGAGCTTAAACTATGATATGTATGTTGAGGCTGGGGAAGATGTTATTTTTAATTCAGAGCCTGTCTATATAGCACTTTGTGTTGATGAAAGTGGAAATTTTTACTGGCCAGGTACAGGGTCTGAATTTAAATCGTCATTAGCTATCGAGTCTTGGTTGACCGAACATAAAAAAGAGGTAGCCACAATAAGCGACAGTATTGGTTGGTGTAAATAATATCTAAGAGCTTACTGAAGATCTTTAATAAAATGGATAGGGAAATATATGAGTAAAATAAACACGGATGTTAACTATAAAACAATGGCAGGAAATGCCCGCTTGGTGATAATTGCAGAGTCTAGTCACAATCCTCTATCGTATAAATATGAGGCAATTAAGGCACTTAAACAGCTAAAAACTGCAGGTTTTACTCACTTTGCAATGGAAATGCTGCCTTTATACATTAAAGATAAAATAGAGTTCTATCAGCGAACTGGAAAGGGTTTTGATGCTATAAAAAAACATTTCCAAGAAGACTGGAACTGGAATGATGCTGCGAGTACTGGCTACAGTGAATTAGTGAGAGCGGCCAACTCATTAGGGATGAAGATTGTTCCATTAGATATGTCAACTGAAATGATGGATGAAATCGATGGACGCTGTAACTGGGAGCAAGCAGACAACAGTACCTGTATGGATTCCCATATCCAAAGAAATCAAATGTGGGCGAATATTTTTAATGCCGAATTAAAACGAACTCATAGTACCCGTATTGTTGCATTTATGCATCGATATCACGCATTTAACGCAGGTAATAAACATATTGGTATCGATTCAATAATGCTAAGTTTAAATGTAAGTAGCATTAGTCTTATAGAGTATATTGGTGGAGTAACGTGCTTTAATAATGGGGTTTGTGAAGGCCAGTCTAATGCTGATAAATCTTTGAGAAAAGTTTACTTTTCAAGAAAGGGATCTTTCATACCTTCTCCTTTTCCTTCTTATACAGTACATCTTCCCGAAAAAAAGTTGCTTGAGAAGTAATATGTTTAGAATTCTTTTTTTACTGTGTGTATTTTCGCCTCTCCTATATGCCGCAGGCCCAAGATGGGATAATTCAATAGATATTAATGATCCAGACTTAACGGGAGAAGTAGCTGCAGAGCAATGCCACAAAAGTTTGATTAATGCACCTGAAAAACTAGAGCTTTGGTGTGAGAAAGCGATTGAGATGGGGTACTGGAATTCTTTAGTAACATTAAGTATGCATATTGGTGATGGCTCTCGTTTAATTGCTGAAGCCAAAAAAAGAATGGAAAAAAAAGAACCCAAAGCTTACTCAATACTTGCATGGCTATATAGGACAGGTACGTTTGTGGAGCAAGATATAAATTATGCCATGTCACTTTATAAAGAGCTTATCACATTAGATATCGAGCGGCCGAACTCTTTAATAACTGCTGCACATTTGGAATTAGCATATTTATATAAGGCCCAGCAGAACTGGGCTGCAATGGGTGAACATGCTCATTATGTTTATGAAAACACGATGATTAACTATCACAAAGAGCGTGCCGCGGAGTTACTTGCACTTGCTGAACAAAACAACATAAAAAATTAAATAACATGGAGTTATAGAAATATTATGGAACAACAACACCAACAAACTCTCACACAGCTTGTAAACGATGTTTACAACAAGCCTGATTTAATTGAAGAGCATCAGCCGCTTATTGAGCCTTTGCTGACTGACTTAGTCTCAAATGCGCCTTCAGGCTTTGAAGGCATGGCTGCTATGATTAATACGCATATTTCCAATGGGTTTAAGTTTAAAAACCCTAAAATACAACAGTTTGAGCTTGAGTCAGGGTTGTTAAAGTTAAAAACCTACTTTCAAAAGATTAATCTTTAACAGGAATTTAGACAGGCCTTTGCTAGCAAAGAACTTAGTTTCAAGGATGACGTGTGACATTAATTAATACATGTATGTTAATGGTGATTTTACAGCCGTTGTTTGTTTATTTGGCTCTGTTTAAACAGCCAGAATTTCCCCCTATAACAGATACACCGGTCAAAAATGATGATGCTCTATTTTTGTTTGTCACCCCTGGGGTATCTGTTTTCTATTTTAGCCAGTTTTTTGAGGCGTTACTCTACCTAGGTGGGGTCTGGGTATTAGGGTTATTACTCGCTGTAATTTTGGCAAGTAAAGCCAAAAAAACCATCACAAAGGATGATGCGATCAGCTTTACGATTGCAGGCTTTATCTTTTTTGGGATTATAAAATTAATTGCTATGGCAATTGCGTACTTTTTTATGGATGACCCCGCAGAGGCCGCACAGACTGCTATACCCCCCGCAAACGATGAAAGCGTTTTTTCAGTGAGTCAGCTATTTAGTGTAGATTATTTATATAACGCATTGTGGCCTACATTGTACTTTTTAGTCCTCATGATTATAACGCTTGTGATAAAGGTTATTGAACATCATAGCTCATTTAAAAAAGCACCTTCCGGCCTGCTTATTACGCTGTGTGCAGCGCTGGCGGGGATCGCCCCGTTAGCTGGAGAAGCCTATATTGTTGGGATTATTGCTAACTTTATTATCTTTATTATTTTTTGCTCCTTGTGTTTAAAAATTGATGTAAAAAAGGATCCATCAGCAGGGGCGATTGGGCTTTTTTTTGGGTATATACTCATGATGGGAATAGGCTTTAGTGTGATATGCAAAGTTATTTATGAGCTGTTTTTTAATTAAGTTTAAGTGAATTTGCAGTATCTTTTTTGCGCAATTTGCTTGTTATCCGACTTGTACCTTATTAGAATAAATAATTATATTTTTTAGCTGTACTAGTGTGTTTAGCGCTTAAATCGTATTTAAGTCATTATAGATTCTTATTACACGTTTAAAGTAGCTTAATTACAGAGCCTATTTTTTATCAGAATGCTAAAAAGGAGTTTTGCTGTTGTCGCGGTTAAAGTGTTCATTGTTGGCAGTAATCGTGACGATTATGGCGTTATTTACTGGCTCACACGCTTTTGCAAATATTTTTGGTTTGTTTAATAAAGACGATTTTTTGTTATCGGCTCCTATTAAGGGGATTTTATTAGATAATGGGGTGCCCGTTGTAAATACAAAAGTTATTCGTTCGCTCACCTATGGCGACGAGTACATAGATGAAGCAATAACAAATGAAGAGGGCTTTTTTGTCTTTGATGAAAAACGAATTCGCACCTCAAAGAAATCAAATATGTTTGATAATGATGCACTAATTCAGCATGTGTACCTTGACAATGGCACACCCGAAGGCATTGTGCTGTGGTATGCGGGTATTTCAATTTATGAAAATAGTGAAACGCTAAGGGAGCTTCTTAACGGGTTACGGTGTGATGTTGCTAAGAAACCACACACCTATGATGTGCCTATTAAAGAAGCATTAGATCATTATTTTACAATCTATGGCGCTTGTGAGTTGTGATTTTAAGGAGATTATATTGTTAATAGAGCGATTTAAATTGCCAATGCTTATTGCAGCAGTGGCTTTGCTAATTTTATTTACTACAACACAGGTTTTTGCAAATATGTTTGGTTTTTTTAGTAAGGAAGAGTTTGAACTATCAGCGCCGGTTGAAGGTCGTTTGCTATACGAAGAGCAGCCTGTTGCTGGTAAAAAGGTATTTCGTAAACTAAATTATGGCGATGATTATATTGATGAAGTAACAACGGGTACTGATGGCCGTTTTTCTTTTCCTGAAAAAGTGATCAAAACATCAAAGCCATCAAACATGTTCGACAATGAATCTGTTATTCAACATATTTACACATTAGATGAAAATGCAGAGGAAGTAACTATTTGGGCTGTTAGAGTATTTCCTTATGAGCACAAAGATACACTCACCGAATACTTGAATGATTTAGTGTGTGATATCGCACATGAACCACAAACATATGATATAGCGGCTAAAGAAGATAAGCAGCATGCATTTGCTGTTTTTACCACTTGTAAGCTCTAACGTTTAAAACCAATAAAGGGATTTAAAATGAATACGTTAACACCTACTCAAGCAGTTCAATTAGCGTCACTTGCCTATGATGCTAAAGAATTAAAAAATACAAAACTTTTAAATGGGCTGTTGCATGCGTCTTTGCGAGACCAGTTTGATTTCTCTATCAATAGTAAGTCTATACAGGGCGTTTCAGGCGGCTTTTTCTCTCACCTATTTGGCTTAAGCACTGGCTTTGGTCTGGTTGCACATGGTAAAAATGCATTCCAAGGGCATTCAGTTATTACCATTCGCGGGACTGCTTCACTGAGAGACGGCCTAACTGATGCACATTTCGGTTTAAGTGGTGGCGCTAACGGCAGCATGGTTCATGCTGGTTTTAATAAAACGTTTTATACAATGAAGCCAGCTCTTCAAGAGTTTATGGCAGCGAATGTAAGAGATAAAATTACAGCGGGTGTTCATTTAGTTGGCCACAGCTTAGGGGGCGCTTTAGCAACGCTGGCTGCCGATTGGATTAAAGCTGAATATTCGTTACCAGTAAAACTTTATACATTTGGTTCGCCAAGGGTAGGTCTAGAAGACTTCTCAAGATCGGCTACTTCAAGAATAGATCACATTTACCGATGTACGCATGGTGCTGATCCGGTAACTAAAGTACCGTTATGGCCATTTTCTCATGCGCCTTATAACGGTCAAGAAATACGCCTAGACAGCGGCCAAGGCCTTAAAGGTGCGGCACATAAGCTTAGCGGGAACCCAGGTTACGTAAATACGGCCAATAGTAGTGATTGGAATAACTTAACTGTTAAAGCAAACCATTACCTTAACACGCCTGTAAGACTCAACTTTGAAGATAGAAACCAAGCATCATTTAATGCCCATTGGGCCGATAAATTAGGAGCAGCGTTAGTCACTTTGTTAAAAGATGCGGGTTATTACAGTGCTGTGGCGGCACAAGCGGCAATTGGTACAGGTTTAACCTTTTACGATATGTTAGCTCGCACATTAGATAAGATTGCTAAAGCGTCTGCTTCATTCGCATCTCAGACTTTGGGCTTAATTGGTCATATGCTGGTTTTTGCAGGGAAAGTGATTGGTAAGGCTGTAGAGCTAACATACAGTGTGATTAAATGGGCATTCGACTCGACGCTTGGTGCCTTATATCAAGCTGCAAGAGATGGTTTAAATGGCCTAGACTAAAATATTTAAGGGCATGCACTGCATGCCCTTTTTATTAGTTGTTATTCCCTTTTAACGTGCCGATATCGATCCCGTTTTTACTTAGCTCAGTTTTAAGTAATGCTGCACTGCTCTGTAGGTTCGGTAAGGTTTGATTTTCAATTATCGCTACTGCTTTTTTCAGCTCTTCAGATGCATATTTGGCTGACATTTTTCGGTTTATTGCGGCATCTATAATAAATTGGCTCTTACTGTAAAAGCGACGCACTTGAGTTAGAAACTCGCTTGGTGTTTCTAATGTTGTGGGCGAATATTGCATTGTTTGCCAAATGTACTTTTCGATTGTTGGCTTATTATATTCAAGCTCAGACTTAGGTGGGCTTTTAGCCAACAAGGCTGCAAACTTACTAAGATTATCTGCGTTATCCTTCACTTCATCGTACAAAGAAGTACGAAGGTAATAGTTATCTTCCATCTTGCTAAAAGTATCAAACTTTAGCGCTTGCTCTAAACCACTTTGCGCTGCGAGATAAACACCAAAAACAGTTGATAGTACTAAAAAAACTTGATTAAGCCAAAAGCCGGTACTTTTTAGCTCTTTGTTATCCACTGTTTTAAGGGCATTGCTGATCTTTGGTGGGTTTTTATTACTGTTATCCATGATTAGATTCCTTTCATTTATACTATTAAAACATTGTAATAGATAAAGAAAGTTTAATCACTAGATAACAAAGCTAATCTCTTTCTAAAAGCACAGCACCCGAGTGTTCTTCACCTAAATGATCTTCTTTATTATAAATAGGGCACTTAGCCATAGATAAACAGCCACAGCCAATACAGCCGTTTACTCGGTCTCTGAGTCGTTGCATATAGTGAATTTTTTCATCTAATTGAGTTTGCCAGCGTTTTGAAAGCTCTGCCCAGTCTTGTTTTGTTGGTGTGCGTTGCTCAGGTAGAGTACTCAGCGTATGCTTTATATCTTCTAGGGTAATGCCCATGGCCTGTGCTGCCTTTATCACGGCGATACGGCGAAGGACATCAGGCTTATAACGACGCTGATTGCCATTATTACGCCAACTACGGATTAAGCCTTTTGTTTCATAAAAATGCAGCGTTGAGACTTTAACGCCACTGCGCTTAGCCACAAAGCCAACCGATAGGTTTGCATCAACGAGTTTTTTTTCTGATCCTGACATAATTTGCTCCAAAGTGTTGACCTAAAGTTAGCTTGAGGTTTTACGCTGCGCACATCATAAAAAAAGGAGCAATAATAATGCAACAAAAACCGACTGAAAATACAGTAATCATCTATTCAAGTGCAAGAAAACAAGGAAATACGAGCTTACAAGTTAATGACTATAAAAAGCAATATGGAGGAGATATCGTCTGCCTTGATGATTATATTATTTCAGCTTACCGCTACGATAAACAGTATAAAAATGATGACTTTTATGCCGTTTTTGAAGCTCTATTAAGCTATCAACATTGGGTGATAGCATCACCGGTTTATTGGTATAACACAACGCCACAATTTAAAGCATTTTTAGACCGTATTACTGATTATATGGACGATGAAATTCTCAGACCTAAGCTTAGAACGCTTCGTGAAAAGCAGTTCTCACTGCTATCAAATGCAGGTTCGGTTAACGCGCCAAGTGCGTTTATTGATATGTTTAAAAATACCTTTAACTATTTAGGCATGACCTTTAAAGCACATCAGCATATTGAGGCTAGTTAAAGTCAGAAAAAAAGGTTAGGCTAGAGATAAAAAACAACAGGGTTACTTATGAAATTAACATTGTTGGGTTTATCTCTCGCATTGGTAGCAAATTTAAGTCATGCAGAGCAAAAAGAGCCCGCGATCAAAGGATTTGGTTTTTATTATACTGTGCCAAATCATACGGCTATTGATGAGCAAACAAGGTTTAAAATTGCCTTTGATGTGGCCGATGCCGCAGAAAGAGGTAAGCAAAATAACAGTATTAACTCGCTAGCACGTTTTATTAATATGCACATTGCCCATGGGGTGAAACCAGAAAACATTGAACTTGCTTTGGTTGTGCATGGCAGTGCAAGTGTGGATGTACTCAAAACGGGCGCTTATAAGCAACGTTTTAATAGCGATAATAAAAACCAACAATTGATTTCACAATTACTCGCGCACAACACCGTTGTTTATGTATGTGGTCAGTCGGCAACACATATGCAGGTTAAGCAAGAGCAACTGATACCAGGTGTGCAAATGGCATTATCTGCCATGACAGCGCACGCACAACTACAGCAGCAGGGCTATACCCTGAATCCATTTTAATGAATATTCTTTGTTTTGGTGATTCTAATACCTACGGGATTTCACCGCTAGATGGTAAGCGCTTTGACGAACATACACGTTGGCCATGTTTGCTTGCAGACAAGCTCGGTGCTGGGCATTTGGTTATTGAAGCAGGGCTACCAAATCGTACGATAGCTGATGAGCCACCATTTAGTGGTGATAAATTAGGTGTTAAGTACTTAGAGCCATATCTTAGAGCGTATCATATTGATGTCATCATTATTCAGCTAGGTACGAACGATTTAAAGCGTCGTTTTGGATTAGCAGCCGATGATATTGCCAAAGCACTGGATACGTTAATAGTCGACATCGAAAATCACTATCTGCATCGAGAAATGCCTAAAATAGTGGTGCTGAGTCCATCTGCGGTTTATGAGGTTGGGGCTTATCAGTCTATCTATGCGGGCGCTGCCAAAAAAGCGAAGCAATTAACAGTTGAGTATAAATTAGTCACAGAACGCCATGAGTGTCACTTTATAAACGGTTATGCTCTCCTTGCTCCTTGCCAAACTGAGGGCGTACATTGGCAGGCCCAAGAGCATAAGTTACTTGCCGACTATTTATTTGAATACCTTTAAAGTAGAGTTTGCGAAAGATCTTTAAAAGATTTACCTATTTTCAGGGTTTTACCTGTATTTAGTTCAACAAATTCACTGTTTACAGCTATCACCTTTTGTTTGTTTACTAAAAACGATTTATGAATTTGGGTAAATGAATGGGATAGCTGTTCACTAAGCTGTTTTACTGTTGTGCTCGCAAGTGTTACTTGCTCAGCTTGATGCACCTTCACATAGTTGCCATATGCCTCAATATACTCAATAGAATCTAAGTTAAACTTTCGTTTTTCTCTATCAACTTTAAGCGTAATGTTATTAGGCTCAGTTATATTTGGTTTAACTAAACGCTCACGCACCTTATTGAGAGCCTGTTCAAGCCTTGGCGCAGACACGGGTTTGAGTAAGTAATCTGTCACATTCAATTCAAACCCTGTTATAGCGTATTCTTGGTACGCGCTTATAATGATGACTTGGGGAGGGTGTGCCAAAGTTCTTAATAATTCGATTCCTGTTAGCTCTGGCATATTTATATCTAAAAACACTAAATCAACAGTGGATTTAGCTAACCCATAAAGGGCATCTTTTGCGCTAACATATTGAGCTATAATCTTAATATCAGAATGTGCCTGTAGGTGATGTTCAATCACTTGATGGGCAAGGGGTTCATCGTCAACGATGATTGCTCTTATCATTTTGATAACTCCAAAGTTAAGGTTGTCTGCCAGTGTGTCGCGTGTTTTTTAGCTGTTAAGGTATGTTTATTTGGGTATAACAGTTCTAGTCTTTTTTGCAGATTACTAAGCCCCATGCCCGGGTGGCTTTTTTCAGTTTGGGTATTTATGGAGTTTTCACAAAAGAGTGTTAGCACAGTGTCATTTATAGTAATTGCGAGTGTTACTTTTGTTGAGTCCGATGCAGGTTCTACACCGTGTTTAATGGCATTTTCGACGATTATAATCAGTAATAAAGGCGCTATATGAAGATCATCGACTCTATCAGGCCAAGTTAGGTTAAATAAGTATTTGTTTGCGCTTCTAATTTTTTGTAGCTCTATAAAGCTTTTTAGGTATGCCAATTCTTTTTCTAATAAAACCACTGGCTTTTGTCCTTCATAGACAGTGTACCTTAATAAATCTGCTAAATGCATAACCAACTGTGGCGCATGCTCTGATTTTGTGAGCGTGAGTGCATATAAATTGTTTAAGGTGTTAAATAAAAAATGTGGGTTAACTTGTTGTTGAAGAAGTTTTAATTCGGTTTTGGTTTGCTGTTTTGCTATTTCATTTAATTTACTTTGCTGTTGCTGTCTTTCAAAAGCAAGGATGATAGGTGTAGTAATGATCAGAAAGAAAAACATAAACTGATAATTATATTTAGCAAAAATATTTTGGTTACCACTAGGTGTTAGATTCGCAATATGTTGTGGTAAATCATTAATAGGTAATGTTAGCACCAGTGCGACAAGTAACGGGGTTAGTGTAGCCATAAAAATGAGGCATGAGGCCACAAAAGTGAAGACACCGTAGTTTGCTAATAAATGGCGAATAAGCACGTAGCGATTTATTAAATATAAGCTGTATATGATAACGGCATAAACGCCAAGTTGAAGAAAGTAAAATAAAAACTGATCAAACTCTGAAAAGAATTTGCCAACATCAAAAATTAGTTCGAATGGTTGATTTAATAAAGGGTCTTGATGGCTATTAAGTATACCTGCGAACAAAAAAGCCCAACAAATCAGTATCATTAGCACCACGTTATCTAATGATATAAAAGAGATAAACCACCTAGCAATTAAGCTGTTTTTATTGGTCTTATTACGCTGTGAAACCAGCCAAAGTAAGCTGGCTAACGAGCACAAAATCCAACATTGCACGCTTAAGTATTGCCATTGAGCGTAAGTTGAAGAAACTAGAGCAAGTGTATATATGCTGAGCGGATACAGAGTGAAGCCTGTAAGCCACACCAAGGTTGGGCTTTTATATGTTCCCTTGAATGTTAAAAGGTGGGCAATTAAAAAGGGCAGGCATTCCAATAACAGTTGCAGATTTATTTTTAAATATAAAGCAGGGGAGTCAAGCCTTAACGACAGGTAGCGTGTATGACCGTCAAGCAAAATGGCCGCAAATACTGGCAGTAACGCAATCAAATATTTGTTATTTGAATTGCCTGATAGAAGAGAAAAAATAGCCCGCAAACGCTACTCCATTTTATTTTTACAACCTAACAAACCAGCTTAATACATGATGACCTATGAGCATAGTTAAAATCATGCTGTTTCATGCCCTTATATACTCAAGTAAGATTAATGATTTTCGTTGTTAATGCACGAATGTAATGATGAAAGTACTATTTTTATTGATGAACGCCAAATACTTACTTTTATCCTGTGCTTTTATAGTTTGATCATAATTGGCTAACCGGTTTGGTTACAGTGACTTAATGTAACGATTCGTTAATTAAGGAATGTACCTATGCTTACACTCGCAAACATTAATAAGAAATATGCAGATGGCACACATGCATTAAATAACATAACAATCCATTTGCCCAAAGGAATGGTGGGATTGCTTGGGCCAAATGGAGCTGGAAAATCAAGCTTAATGCGAACATTAGCCTGCTTACAAGATGTAGACACAGGCCAAATTAATTTTGATGGTTTAAATGTTTTAGAGTACCCAGATGAATTGCGTAAGCAGCTAGGTTATTTACCACAGCAGTTTGGTGTTTATCCTGCAATGAGTTGCCATGCTTTATTAGAGCATATTGCCATATTGAAAGGTCTTAATTCAGAGCAACGTAAGCGACAAATTAATGAATTACTGTCACTTGTAAATTTAACAGCGTTTGCAAAGAAAAAAGTGAGTAAATTTTCCGGTGGTATGAAGCAGCGTTTTGGAATCGCACAAGCCTTACTAGGTAATCCTAAACTCATTATTTTAGATGAGCCAACCGCAGGGCTTGATCCTGCCGAGCGTGAGAGCCTTAATAACTTATTGGTTTCAATTAGCAAAGAGCGTTTAGTCTTATTATCTACCCATATTGTTGAAGATATAGAAAATCAGTGCCGCTTTGTCGCAATGATCAATCAAGGCAAACTCATTCAAAGTGGCAATGTTGATGAACTAGTGAATCAACTGGCAGGTAATGTTTGGGCTTTGAAACGCTTACCATCAGAGCTACCTGCAGGCTCCTTAGTATTAAGCAAAAGTTATCGTTATGGTAAGCCTATATTTCGTGTTTACGCCCCTCAATGCCCAGAACCTGAGGCAGTCGCTGCAACTGCGACGCTACAAGATAAATACTTTTATGAGTTGAAATCGCAAGGGGCTAAAAATGCGATTTCGTAATGAATTAAAGTACCTTTTTACTCAACCTATTGTTTGGTTATGTTGTGTGTTTGCGCCACTTTTTGCATTTACGTTATCTTCAGGTTTGGCTATTGAAGAGGGGGATAACCTTAAACAATTTTCTTTACACCTAATATCAATACACATGATGCAGCTTGCCGTATTAGTGGGAATACTTGCCCCTGCTATTTTTTTACGGGACCAACTATACAACATGGATGAGCTTATAGGTGTAACCCCGATTACTTCAAAATACAGAGAGCTGTTTCGTGTAGCGAGTTTACTACTATGTCTTATCATGATTTCTTTTATAGGATCTTTGATAGTTTGGTATTGGCAGTTAAGAGTGCAAGGCTTTGATTGGGAAGCTGTTAACTCTCTATTCTTAAATAGTTTTTTGGTACTTATTCCAAATTGCAGCTTTCTTGTGGTTATGGCTTATTGGGTTTGTAAGCGGTTTCAAAGTACATTGGTAACTTACACTATTCTGGGTGCCATATGGGTTGGTTATTTGTTTTTCGCAAGTATTACCGGCAATCCTATTTTGGCAGGTAGTGGTATTATAAGTGAGTCTTTATATCAGGCATCTATTTGGCTTGATCCTTTTGCTTACTCCACGATTATTGCGGGCTTCGTAGAGCCTCAATATTGGGCGCTTGTAATAAATCGGTTGATGGTAGTAACACTCACAATTGTTATCTATATTGTGGCAGTTCGCACCACTAAGAAAAATATTAAACAAGGTACAAAGGCCTCAGAGTCAGTCTTAAATTTAAAAGTGCAATACAAGGGTATTGCACCAAAAGGGCATAATTGCTTTATATTTTTAACACTTTATAAAGTTTCAATTTTAAATGTGCTCAAGCTTCCTATAACACAACTGACTTTAGTATTATGGTCGGTCATTGTATTTAACAGCGTTGCGTCCTCTTTTGAATATGCAGAAGCAATGAGCGTGGTTAGCCCTACGAGTATAGATGCAATTAACCATTATGCGTTTGATATGCATTTGCTCATTGGCTGTTTATTACTTGTGCTTTGGAGTTGGCAGGTTAGTTGTGCGGCAAAGCGGTTTCATATGGCTGAACTGATTGCTGCATCACCAGTAAAAACGGCAACGCTTTTACATAGCCAATTATTCACGGTAGCGACTTTAGCAATTGTTTTTTCTGTTCTGAGCTTTTTGGGAGCTTCTTTTGCTGAGTGGTTTGCTGGCAGTCAGTACCATGCTAGTCAGCATATTTATATACTCGCTCTAATGTTGTTGCCACTTACTTTAGTTGCTTGGGTGAGTGTATGTCTTTTCAATATTTTCCGCTCTTCCTTAGTGGCTGGCTTAGTTGTCATCGTTATCTTACTACTCAAGTTTACGCCGGTAATGACTTCTTTTGGTCTCACACATACTTTTTGGAGCCTAGCCTGGACACCGTTACAAGCTCCTAGCGAGTTTTGGGGATACCGAGCGAGTGTAAACAGTTATTGGCCATATATGAGAGTGTGGATTGTCGCGGTACTGAGTTTTGTTGTCATAAGTCAGCTTTATAATCATCGTGGTGCTGGTCTTGGAAGACGGGCCATAAAAGTGAAAGATACATGGTTAGTGCTGCCTGTCCTTTTATCTGTTTATTTATTTGCGCAGTTGCATTTTAATTTAGTGGCAGAAAAGCCGTTAACTAACTCACATAAACGTGAAGCATTTAAAGCCAACTACGAAAGCACATTTGCTCATTGGAAATATAAAGAACAACCCATCATTAGTCATATTGATGCTAATATTGATTTTTATCCTGATAAACAGTTTGTACAATTTGAACTCAAATATACTCTAACCAACCCTCATTCTATTGCTATAAAACGTATCCTAGTTGGCAGAGCAGGCTTTTATAAATGGGCAGACATAAAAATTGCAGGTGCAAACCAAGTTGCTTTTTATCCATCATTAAATCAAGCGGTGTATGAGTTTGAGTCTGCTATAAAACCAAGTGAAATCACAAAGCTCACCACGCAGTTTGAAGTTCACCAAGCAAAGCTTTGGCCCGCAGTGGGGCATCAAGTTCTCACTCCTGAGTTTAGCTATATTCGTGCGGTTCCCGTATTGCCAACGGTTGGGTATCAAGTAAATTACGAACTAACAGACCGCCATCTACGCAAAGAACATGGTTTGCTAAATAAGGTAATTTCTGTACCGTCAGAGCTGTTTGCTGTTAAGGGAAATAGACCACAGAGATATGATCGCATAACCATGTCGAGCACGATATCAACCGCAATTGGCTATCATGTTGTGACGCAAGGCACACAAATAGCCCATCAGCGCGAAGATAATCGCGAAGTTTTTAAGTTTAAAACGGATACGGCATTTAATAATCTACCTGCATGGATTTCTATCCCAGAACCGCCAATAACAGAGCTACTAGATGAGGTAAAATTACAGGTATATGCACCTCGAAAAAATTTAACTGAGTCATCAGATTCAATGGCAGTTAATATGCAGGCGATGAAAGATACACTGACTTGGTTTAAAGATAATATCGTTGCTTATAAAGCAAAAACATTGAGCATAGTTGCCGCGCCCAAGTTTGGTGGAACGGGTTATGCCTTACCTGAGATTATACTTATTGGTAATAAAGTTGGCTTTAGGGCATCGCCTAGCTTTGATGCTGGTTTTGATCAGCGCTATCGGCGCGCAGTTCATGAAACGGCTCATCAGTGGTTTGGTCACGATATAGGTAACAGCGTTCCTGATGACAGTGCCTTTTTAGTTGAATCGATGGCGAAGTACATAGAGTTAGTCATGATAGAAAAGCGTTACGGAAAAGCGGCGATGAATGCACTCGTTGATTACGAAACTAGGCGGTATGAGCAAGCTTTACGGGCAGACACTTCAGCTAAACAGGCATTTATAAATTCAACAAAAAGTTATGAGCAATATTCTAAAGCGACAATTGTGTTTGCAAAGCTAAGGAATAAAGTAGGTGATGAAGTGATCATAAAAGCACTCAAGTCTGTTTGGAAAAACTATGCATACCCAAACAGGCCTGCGACTTCTATGGATTTCATACGTGCTTTGCAAGCGCATGCTAAAAGTAGCGATAGCGCATTAATTAGAGAGCTGTTTTTAGAGCTTTAAAGCAATCAGAACAACTGCCTTTGTACACTGCTGCCAAGGGAGATTATGGCTAGCTACTGAAGTTTAGTGATAGTTTATCTAGTGGGTTAATTTAAATCCTAAAGGATGAGTATTTTTAATAATTATGTTGCTAAATATTTGTTTTTATGTTGATGCTTGTGTCTTATTTAGGTATTGTGAAGAAAATATTTCAAGGAGGAAATAAAGTGACTCAATCAACTTCTGTTTTTCTAAAGGCTCAACCATCATCACAAAACCGTAGCCAAAATTATCAATATTTAATCAAAATGTTAGATGCGTTCTTTGTACGCGTTAAAATTGATTCGCGGCTCCCATTGGAGTCATCGCGCGGGGAGTTTGATCTTTATCTTATTGATAGCGCAGGAGCTTATTGGCTTGACTTGCTTCCAGCAGAATTAGTGCAACTAGCAAAAAAAAATCGAGTGGTTATTTTTAATGCTGAAGTTAATTCTGTGTGCGAGAAGAATTTACTTCTCAATGGTATAAAAGGCGTATTTTTTGCAGAGCAATCGCCAGAAGATATTTTTTCTGGACTAATGAAAGTGCTCAATGGCGAGCTATTTTTTAGCTCAAAGAGCATCTCCGTCGTATTTAACTATATGTGGTCGGCTATTTCACGAAACCAGTTTAATACAAACAATGATACAACTGGCACGGAAATAGACCTAAATTCACTTACCAAGCGTGAAAAATCAGTTATTCATTTACTCGCACAAGGAGCAAGTAATCGTGATATTGCTGAAAGCTTGAATATTAGCGATCACACTGTAAAAACTCACCTTTATAGTGCATTCAAAAAAACAGCGTCGCGTAATCGTGTTGAACTTGCTAATTGGGCGCAAAACTATATGGCTGTGAGCTTATCTTTGCAAAGGCAGTAAAACATGGCTTGGGTTTTATAAGCCGTTGTATCAATGGCGCTGTTATCAGCGCCCTAGATTAAGTTACACCGTTTTAGCTGACCAAATACCTTTATTGATGCCTTTTAGGATTAAGTCACTAAGCGCTTTTTCGATCGCTTGAGTAACACATATACTCATAGGCTCATTGTCTGTATAGCCTGCTTCTGCTTCGGCAAGTCGTTTATAACTCACATAGCGGAAAAAGCCGGCACGCATTTCTTGGCTTAGTACTTTTTTGCTGGTGGCGACCGATAGTAGTACCTGACCCGTTCGAACATCCACAGCGCGCAAGTAGATTGAGATTGCATCTTCTCTGTACAGCTCAGATGCACCAATACCAAAATACTCCATACCAATACCACCCGTTTTAATATTGGTGTCGTAGCTAATAATTCCTCCTTCAAGAATTATTTTGGCAGTTGTGAGGGGAGGGAGTTCAGGTAAATCCTTATTTTCTGCTTGTGCAGCACGGATTATCTTTCGTTCAGTTAAGATATTTTGTAAACCTTCACGTTCAACAGGAATAAACCAATCAGATTCGTGCAAAGCTTGTACTAAAATTGAGTTTGCACCCTGCGTGACGGCGGTTGAAAATGAACTCACATTCGCTTGCGGTTTGTATTGACCTGTTTGATCTCTAAATGAATAAACAGAAACAGGAATACTGCCCATAGGATGAGGTAGTGCTTGTAGGGCTCTAAACGTTTCGGTTGGTTCTAATGTTTCGGCTAACCCCTTGCTTGGTGGAACAAGGTTGCCAATTGATGAGCAGCCTGTAAGTATCAATAGTACCGCACTTAAAATTACCTTAATCATTATTCAAACCTCGGTACTTCAATAACCGTCACAGTGCCATCTAGTATGCTTGTTATTCTAACAGTGATGGTGTCGGTGGTACTGGTGATAATTTGTATTTCATAGTCTCCGGTGATAAATGACGAGTCGCCATTGAAAATGCTGTCATCTACTTCTTCACCAAATGCCATATCGGTGATTTCTCTGACCATACGGTTTAGATAAGTACGCTCAAGTGAATCTTGAAATTTATCTGCATAATTTTGCTCAATAATGGGGGCTTTATGCTTATTCTGTGATTGTGCTTTACTTAACAACATATTGCCATTGAGCGGGCTTCCGCCAAAACTGGGATTAATTGGGGTATAAACGAGTTCAGTCGCCCAGCTAGTTTGTAAGTTGAAAATTATTATTAGTGTAATGATATATTTCATTTTACCATCCATTTTTTGCCATATCCGGTGATGATTGTTGCATCTGACTGCGCGCCATCGCGTCCATAACGCTGTACATTGCTTGTTTTACACGCTCATCCAAAGGTTCAAGGCGACGGCCTAAGTAAGTGACATACACGATTTGATTATTCATTCTTAGTACGAGTCGTGTGCCTGCTCGCGGTAATACCGTTTCTTTTATTTCGATATTAAAGCCAGCCGTCGAAGGGAGATCGCGCCAGAGGTTCGCAAACTCAAAGTAAAATTGGTGCCCAAAACGGCTTATGCTTCTGTCGAGCACAAGACCATCAATCTCGAGTTCTTTCGCTTGGCTTGTAAAACAATTGAAAGCTAAAAAAATGCAATAAATACGGATTAAAAGTTGTGTTTTCATAATTGAATGAGGGAGCAGAGCTCCCTCCTAACAGTTTACTCTTGAGTTACAGTTGCGATATTGCCATCACCAATTTGTGTGATCATCACAGCGTTGTTAGAACCAATAATTGAGCCCTCAACAAGGTTCGCGTTACCTTCTTGCACAACAACAAATGAGTTATTCTCGCCACCGACCAAAAAAGCACCTTGATCAACACCTACTACAAAGTTTTCAGAGCCAGTCTGACTGATATCAACAGAATGGCCGCTACCTTCCATAATGAGATCTATCGCATTCAACTCACCACTTTGTGCAAATGAAACTTGGTTACTGTTACTATCAAGAACGCTTGCAAATGTAAGAGCAGCTTCATTTAAGCTACCTTCTTGGTTAACGGTAATTTCGTTATTATTTGAAGTTAGAGATGTGTCAGGGTATGACGACTGCACAAGTACAGTGTTTTCATTACCAGCCTGGCTAATATCAACGTCATTATCACTACCATTAAAGTTTGCGATATGTGCACTGTTAGCATCACCAATTTGGTTGGTGGTGAATTCATTTTCGTCGCCTACGGCGCCTAGGTAAGCGTCGTTGCCGTTACCATTTTGAAATGCTGTTAGTTCATTATCATTGCCAATAGCGTCAAGAGTGACGGTATTATTATCCTGTGCTTGATTAACTAAAAGAGCGTTTCCATCACCCATCATTACAGCAGACTCAAAGCTATTACTATTGCCTTCTTGATCAGCGTTAATTTCATTATCATTGCCAGTGATTTCAGCAATAACAACACTATTTGAATCGCCATCTTGTTCAAACTCTACTTCATTGGCATCTCCACGCAATGAGGTGAGTATTGCGCTGTTGAAAGAACCGGTTTGATCAATAATAATTTCATTACTGTTTCCAACGATTTCATCCGAAGTAAACGCATTGAATACACCGTCTTGTGCTACCTCAAGTGTATTATCATCACCTTGAACTACATTGAATGTCGCTTCATTTAATAAACCTACTTGCGATGCGCTAATTGTGTTGTCGTTACCTTGCATATTGAAGTTATATAACCAATGACCGCCATCACCTTGATTGACTTCAATAGTATTTGCGTCACCTTCGATGATATTAATTGCTTCATTATTAATGCCAAAGAAGCCAGCACCTTGCTGTGCCACATCAATTGTATTGTCTGTACCAGTAACTTCGGATAACGCACCATTGAGTGTGCCATTTTGATTGTGGGTTATAGTATTAAAATTACCCGTTGCACTTACGAGTGATAAGTTACTCGTTTGTGTTTGAGTAACCTCAAGTAAATTACCATCACCCATACTGGTTGTTTCCGCAGTTTGACCAGTACCTTGCTGTATAACAACATGTGAGTTACCTATTCCAGATGTCGATGTTTGATCAATCGAAACTGAGCTGATTGTGCTTTGCACAGCTACTTGTGTAGCAAGCTCTGAGCTTGATTGAGCTTTATCATCAATATTAGCGTATGCAGTAAAGCTTGAGCCCAAAGCGAAGGTAATTGCGCATGTGAGTAGAGATCTTTTTAACTTCATGATTATTTCCTTTCAGTTATTATTAATCAAAGTTCTAATGTTTTTTTGGTTTAGAACTATGTACCGGCATGCCTTGCCGGATTAAGTGCGTGATATTCTTTTGTGACGTTCAGAAGTGAATGAAACGTATTTACTACTCGTTGATAATCTGAATTCTAGATTAACAAGTAATTACTCTAGGCTGATTTTTAGGAATAAAAAATCATCACTTTTTGCTGTTTTTAATATTATTTATTTTCAAGGTCTTAAGTTGGGTTTGTTAATTTTTTGTTTAATTCACAAGCCGGAGGTGGTCAAAAAGTGCTAGTTAATATGGATTGAGTTCCTAAATAAGAAACTCATTAAAAAGTGCTTTATTTGACGGTTTTATATTGTTTTTCTCATTTAAAAGTGTGGATTTTTTGTTTCAATAGGTATTTTCCTTGCTAGTTGAATGTGATTTGCCATTTATAAAATATGCCATGTGATATTCATTCAGAAGTAATGAGCTTTGTTGGTCGAGTCTACCTCTCGGCCAGTTCAACTAATTATGGATAGAAAATATGAAAACTAAATTATCTGTACTCAGCCTAGCTTTATTACCATGTTTAGGTGCTGCGCAAATAAGCACTCCAGCAAAAGCGACCGTAGTTGGTGCAAGCGAAGACTCAGTTTTGGTCATGTATAAAGCTGGCACCTCTGTCGCGATGCGAGAAAATGCCCGTAACCTAGTGAAAGCGACGATTAGTGATGTTAACCAAGATGGTGTTGATGACAATTACTCAGCAATTTTATCTGGTCGTTTAGCTAAATTTAAAATTGCTGGTATGAGTAGCAAAGAAGCTATCAAGCGTCTGCAAAGCCATGCTGCAATTGAATATGTTGAACCTGATTATCGTGTATCAATAGCAAATGTGCCGAATGATCCTGACTTCTCTCAATTATGGGGGTTGCATAATGAAGGACAAACCGGTGGTATAGAAGATGCTGATATAGATGCTGTTGAAGCGTGGAGTATTTCAACAGGGAGTCGTGATGTTGTTGTTGGTGTAATTGATACAGGTGTCGATTACAGCCATGAGGATTTAGCGGACAATATGTGGATAAATCCTGGTGAAATTCCAGGTGATGGTATTGATAACGATGGTAATGGTTACATCGATGATGTGCATGGTATTAATGCAATTACTGATGCTGGTGACCCTATGGATGATCAGGGCCACGGTACGCATGTATCAGGTACTATTGGTGCATCAGGCAATAACAGTACAGGTGTAGTCGGTGTAAACCAAGAAGCATCAATTGTAGGCTGTAAATTTTTAAGTGCGGATGGTACGGGCTCTACATCTGATGCGATAAAATGTATCGATTACATGGTTGATCTTAAAAACCAAGGCGTCAATGTACGTGTTTTAAATAACAGCTGGGGTGGCGGTGGCTTTAGCCAAGCATTGGCAGATGCGATCACTGCAAGCGAGCAAGCTGATATTCTATTTGTTGCAGCGGCAGGTAATGATGCGGTAGATAACGACCAAAACCCGCATTACCCGTCAAACTACGAGCACGAGAGTGTGTTATCAGTTGCTAGCACTGATAGCAGAGACAATATGTCGAGCTTCTCACAATGGGGTTTAACCAGTGTTGATTTAGGTGCACCAGGTAGTGCAATTTTATCAACTGTACCTGGTAATGGTTATGCAAGCTATTCTGGTACTTCAATGGCCACACCGCATGTTGCAGGTGCTGCGGCACTGGTGTTATCAATCAACCCTGATTTAACAGCGCTTGAGCTAAAAGAACTGTTAATGAATAGTGGTGACCAAAATGAAGCACTGCAAGGTAAAACGGTATCGGGTAATCGTTTAAATGTGCATCAAGCGCTTGAACAAGCTGATCCGACACCAAGCTTCAGAATTTCGGTTTCGCCAGGTTCGCAACAAATCACCGCAGGTGCAACTGCAACCTATACCTTTGAAATTGGCTCAATTGCCGAGTGGGAAGGCGTTGTTAGCCTAGCTCTTCAAGCTGATTTAGAAGGTGCAACGCTATCGCAAACTGAAGCAGTGCCGGGTGATGTAGTTACATTAACAGTTCCCACACAAGAAGAAACGGCTTGGGGTAGTTATAGTTTTATTGTTGATGCAACGTCAGGTGAACTTGCAAAACAAAGCACTGTGTCACTATTCGTTAATCCTGTTGGCTTAAATGATTTTACTTACTCAAATGAAACACCTTTGACTATTCCAGATAACGATGACACAGGTATTGATTCAATAATAACAGTTGCTGACGAGCTGACAGTATTCTCAACGGATGCAAGTATTGATATTACTCATACTTATATTGGCGATTTAATCGTTACGTTAACTTCGCCGCAAGGAACAACTGCAACGCTTCACAGTCAATCAGGAGGTGGCGCAGATGACTTAGTACAAAGCTATTCGCTGGCTAACTTTAATGGTGAAGTTGCAACAGGTGATTGGGTACTTAATGTCAAAGACGTACTGGCTGCTGATACAGGTACATTAAACAGCTGGTCACTTACTTTCAGCGCAATTGGTGAAGTAAGCCCGCAGCCACCACAAGCAGGTTTTGCATTTGAAGCATCAGGTTTAGATGTAACTTTCACCAATACAAGCACAGATAGCAATAATGATATTGTCTCTTGGGCATGGGACTTTGGTGACGGTGCATCATCGACAGATGCAAGTCCACTACATACTTATGCCGAAGCGGGTAGCTATGAAGTGACGCTAACAGCAACAGATAGCGAAGGCCAAACAGATACGTTTACGCAAACAGTCTTCGTATCTGATGTTGAAATTGAGTTATCGCTTAAACGCTCAAGTAAAACGCGTTTAGGTACTATGCGTGTTGATTTAAGCTGGCAAACAGTCGCTGATCAAGTAAGCATCTACCGTAACGGAGAACTACTTGAAACAGTAGCTGATCGTGGTTTCTATCGTGATGTAGAGCGTAATGCTGAGTTACCAAGTTATGAGTACAAGGTATGTGTGACTGAAACCGTTTGCTCTAACCCTGTAACGGTATCGTTCGACTAATAGAGTTCCACTTTGAAAAAGCCCAGCTTATACGCTGGGCTTTTTAATTTGTATTACAAAATGAAGTTTTCGCTAAAACTGTGTATAATTTGCGCCCTTTAAATTATCTGTTCACGTGTCGTATTAATGTGGGGTTGTGAGTGAAAGCATTGCTGAAACAGCATGGTGTAATTTTTATTCTTCTAAGTATGCTAACAGGGTTAATGGGAGCATTTGTTAACCCGTTGATGAGCTTATTCATTGTAGAGGGGCTGCAAACACCGCCCGTATATTTGGGTGTTTATATGGTGGCGGTCACCATTACTGGGTTAGTTATTAGTCAGTGGCTAGGTGGCATGGCTGATAAAGGCACCAGTGCGCGTAAGTTATTTATGGTTGCTGTATCAGGTATGGTGTGTGCGTTAGTGACCTTTGCGAATGCCACTGCATTTTGGCAAGTCCTGCTCGCAGGCGTGTTATTTCTCGCTATGGGCAATGCGGCAATTCCGCAAATGATGACCGTGGCAAGACAATGGGCAGGGCGTCAACAGAACATCGATATTACTAGCTTTAATTCGCGTTTACGTGCTGCTATTTCCTTTGCTTGGGTGGGCGGTCCGCCGCTTGGTTATTTGTTAGCTGCGGGAGGTGAGTTTAGCCGCTCGTTTTATTTTGCTGCGGTGTGTGCATTGGTTGCACTTATCTTTGCATTTAAGTTTATTCCTGACTACAGCACTAAAAAAACACAACACGCTTTAGAGCCAGCAGAAGCAACAAGTTTATCATTTTGGTTGTTAGGCTTAGCCATTATGCTTGGTTCAACGGGCAATATTATGTATTCATCGGCACTGCCGCTTTATAGCATTACTGAACTAGGATTTGCTGAACATACACCTGGGCTCTTTATGGGTGTAGTGGCACTGTTAGAAATTCCTATCATGCTGTATGGAGCAAAGCTTGCTAAAAAATACAGTAAAGTCTCGATGCTTGCCTTCGCATTTTGTTGTGCCATTGTATTTTATTTAGGGGTGTTTTTTGCCACTCAAGTATGGCATTTAATCGCGTTGCAAGTTTTAAATGGGCTGTTTTACGGTATTTTTGCGGGCATTGGCTTAACCGTATTACAAGATCAGCTCCCAGAGCGGATAGGGTTCACCTCTGCGTTTTATACCAACGCAATTAAACTTGGTGTTATGTGTGGGGCAGGGGCAACAGGGGTTATTGCACAGTTTTATAGTTTTAGATTCGCAACCCTTGGTTCTATGCTAGCTGCAAGCTTGGCACTAGGGTGTTTGCTGTTGTTTAAGCTAGTTAAACATAAAGAATTAACTGCAAAACAAACATTGTTATCTCAGACTGCTATTTAACGAAAAAGCCCAGTAAATACTGGGCTAAAACGAGGGAGGAGAGTAATTAATAAAAAGAGTATTTTAAAGTAAGCGACGTTGTACGGCCGTTAATAGTACGGGCACGGATAATGTCGTTATCTGGTACTGAGCCTTCTTCTGCTTCTGTGATACCTACGGTGTCGAACAGGTTGTTCACGTTAAACGAAAGGCTTAAGTTTTCAGATAGATTGTAACTTACAAAACCATTCACTTGTGTATAGCCATCGAACTCAAGGTCGTTACTGTCTTGTGCGTAAGCATCTGTTGTACCAATAAAGCTTAGACCTGCAGCACCTTTGTCAAAGTTGTAAGTTGCCATTAGTGAGTAAATAAGGTCAGCTTGACGACGTGGTGTATTACCGACTAATTCTGGCGATAACGCATCTTTAGCAATTTCTGCGTCTGTCCAAGTAAAGTTACCACGGAAATCCCAATCACCTACGTAGTAGGTTGATTCAACCTCAATACCTTTAGCTTCATACTCGCGGTCGAAGAATTTTTGTGATGTGGCTTCAAAGTTTTGCTCTTCAGTTTCTGCGTAAAATGCTGTTGCAAATACTGATAGTGAATCAAAACGTTTTTTCACACCGATTTCGTATTGGTTTACTTCATCAATTGCATCGGCTTCGGCAACCGAACCATCTGCTTCTACTTTACCAAATAATAAGCGGTCTGCATTTGCGCGGCCGCCTTTACTTAAACGGGCAAATGTCGCAAAGCTTGGATCAATTTGGTAGTTCGCACCAATTGAGTATGAGCTGTAGTGCCAGTCGTAGTTAACAATGCTTGGGTTCGCGTTATCAATACCAACAACACTTTGCTCAGGAATTGAGATGGTACCGTCGCCATTCATATCAATAGTAGATGTTACTGCACCTGCGTAGTTACCGCGTGCTTCACCTGAATCATAACGAGCACTTGCATCAATGCTTAAATCACCAAACTTAGTGGCTAAGTTAATGTAAGGTGCGCGTGTTTCGTATTCTGTATCGTAGTTACGTTGACAGCAGTTACCCCAGTAAGGTGTGCCATAAGCATACAAGCCATTATCTGAGTAGCTGTCGCCATTTGCAGCGTAAACGTCAAGCAATGCAGCGTTGTCGCCTTTAAGCTCCATAACATATGAGTTCCAAAGCCACGACATATCAATTGATTGGCTTGATGCAAAGTAACCAAAGGTTACACTGGTGTCATCAGAGAACGACTTAGTTAACTTAAGGTCATTAACTATTGAACCCATGTCGTTTAGCGTTACATCGAAAGTGTGAATACGCATTGCTAAATCGTCATCGCCATAAGTTTGGCCTGCTGAACCACCATTTGCATAAACAAGCGATGCACCATCACCAGCAATACTAGAAGCAATAGAGCTTGCACTTGCAACTTCAGCTGGAATAAGAGAAATAAAGTTACCGCTTACTGATGATGTTCTGAAGCGGTTTTCGATGCGCCAGTCGTTTTCTAAATCAAATGCCGCTTCAAAACCCACTGAGGTAACAACTGGGTTCATACCGTCGGTCATATCGCCCGTGCTGATTTGGTTATCACCATTTAAACGCAGAGTTTGTGTGAAAAGAGCAGAATGCGGCGTATCTGATTGTGCATCAAAGCCTGGGATTGAGTCACCATTTGAATACATAGGCATAGGGAGGTAACCTACGCTTTTATCATCGAGGTGTTTAAAGTAAACACGCACATAACCGGCATCAAACTCTTTGGTTAGGTTTGCCTTAATTTGGCCGCCTTTATTAGATGTATAACCAGTTTCACGGGGGCCTTCACCTTGGCGAACAAAGCCACCAATGTGATAGCGCACACTGTCGTTTAAATACGTACCATACTCAAAGTCTGTACGAATTGAGTCATAATCAAGGCCAACAGTGGTTGATACACTACCTGATTCGTTCTCACCCGTTTTTGAAATAAAGTTGATGATACCCCCAGGAGCATCACTTGCTGCTGTTGAGGCTGAGCCACCACGGATTGATTCAACACTTTGTACTGTTGAATCTAAGCGCATGAAAATATCTGCGTTACCAAAGGCAATATCGCCAAACTGCATAACAGGTAAGCCATCTTCTTGCAGTTGCAAGAATTTAGCACCGCCCGATGCAACCGGTAAGCCACGTACCGCGATATTCGCGTTACCTTCACCGCCCGTCGATTCTGAGCGCACACCAGGGATTGTTCTGAAGGCTTCTGCAGTAGAACGAGGTGTTGATACTTCAATTTCAGCTAATGTCACACTGCTAACCGATGAGCTTGATGCCATGATAGTTGTGCGGCGTGGTACACCTGTTACAACGATTGTTTCAAGGCCACTTTTTTTGGCCTCTGGTTGTGCTTGCTCTTCGGCGTGTAAGTTTTGGCTTATTGCTAATGCAAGCGCGCTTAATGTGTAAAGGGCATGTTTGTGTGTTGTCATAATGTGCCTCGTCTCAATCCCAGATGGTTTGTTGTCTAAATTGCCGTCTTAATCGATTAAGTAAAGATAACAATAATTTTACACAGTGCAAGTCTTTTTAGCAGGAAACTTGCACAATTTATGTTCGATAATTGATTTTTAACGATTTTTATTTAGTGACTTAGTGCACTGTGTTGCGCTAACGCTTGCTCAGCAGGGTTACGTAAGTAGTTATATAGCATGGCTAAAAACAATAAACATGCGAAGCCTGTAGCGAGATAAAAGCCGTACCGAATGTGGCCAAAATAATCACTGATCACACCCATTAATAATGGGCCTGCAGCAGCCGAAAGGGCGGTAAAAAACAAAATAACCCCAGCAACAGCACCGTGCTGTTGCACCGCAAAACAAGAAATACCTTTTGAGTTTAAAGTTGGGTAGATCATTGACATGAACAGCCCTGATAAGGGTAATAAGAATACAGCCCAATCAACGCCACCAAAAATTAAACCTAAATAACACAGTGCGATCCCTAAGCTTAAATACAGCATCGCCGCTTGCCAGCTTAAGTGATTTAACAGCCACACCGCTAAGAAACGCCCCGCAGCTCGTAAAATGAAAAATAAAGTCAGTGCATAGGTTGCCAGCAATTGCCACGGGCCAGTGTAGTCGCCAAGCAGAGTAGGCATCCATACGTATATTGCCACTTCGGTTGCAACATAAAGAGCAATCGCTAACGAAAAGCCAAGTGCATAAGGATTTTTCATCATGCTCATGGTGGTTGCAAGAGAGGCAGGTTTTGCGTGTTCTTCAAGCTTTTTAGGTTTAGGGTAATCTGCACGCCAAGCAATTAAGGTTAGAACTAAGCATAAAACTCCAGCAATAACATAAAGGTATGTCCAGCTTACTTGTTGGGTGATCAAAAAGCTGACAAGGGCAGGGCCTACAATAGCGCCAACACCAAAGAAGCCTTCGACCAAATTCATGGTTTTTGTATGCTCTAAATTGTTTGTAGAAATATCACCTAACAGCGCCAAAGCACCGGTTTTAAATAGGCCAATTGCAAGACCAATACAGCTAAGCAGCACTACAAATATGCTAAAACTGCTGCTAACGGCAAACAGAAAACAGCAAATAGTGAAGATGCCGAGTCCCAGTATGATGGTTTGCTTGCGCCCAAAACTGTCGGCCAAAAAACCTAAAAACAGGCCACTAAAAGCAATAAGTGCCATAGGCGCATAATGAAAGGCACTGGCTTGGGTCATAGTTAAATTAAATTCTTCGATAAGCTCAGGAATAATCATACCAACCGCATCAGAGGTCATCGCAAACATAAAAAACATCATGTATGTCAGCCATCTAATGGTTTGCAAAGGATCGTGTGTTCTATTCATTGTTGTATCCCCACCGAAAGGTCTGCGCCTTTACTATGTATATTAGTGTATAAAAACGATAAAAACTGCTTGAATAATTTGCTGTCGTGGTTAAAGATATATCTTAATCGATTAAGTTTCAACTTGGTATTAACAATTATGATCAACAATAAAGTGCAATTAATCACCTACGCAGACCGTATTACTGGTCAAGGTATTGATGAATTAAGTAATTTATTAAATGGCCCACTTAACAATGTGTTTGCAGGTGTACATTTGTTGCCATTTTATAACCCGATTGATGGCAGTGATGCTGGCTTTGATCCTATTGATCATAGTGAAGTTGACTCGCGTCTTGGTAGCTGGGACGATATTTACGTGCTTGGTGCAAATTATGATCTTATGGCTGACTTAATTGTTAACCATGTTTCAGCACAATCTTTCCAATTTAAAGATGTACTCGCGAAAGGCAAGCAATCTGAATTTTGGGAGTTATTTTTAACTAAAGACGATGTATTCCCAAATGGCATGTCTGAGGCTGAGCAACAAGCGATTTACCGTCCACGTCCGGGTAGCTGCTTTACACCTATTGCGTGTGGTGATGGCCAAACCTATGATTTTTGGACCACATTTACCGATAACCAAATTGATATTAATGTGAAATCAACGGCGGGTATCGAGTATTTAAATACGGTGCTTGGCAAATTTGCTGATAATAATGTCAACATTATTCGTTTAGATGCGGCAGGCTATGCGATCAAAGAAGCTGGCACAAACTGCTTTATGTTGGATGAAACCTTTGAGTATTTAAATAAGCTTTCGGCGCAAGCAAATGAAGCAGGTATGGAAACTATTGCCGAGATCCATAGCCATTTCCAAACTCAGGTTGAAGTCGCAAAGCGTGTAAATATGGTTTATGACTTTGCTTTACCACCCCTTATTTTACACAGCTTGTTTAGCAATGATGCGCAAGCCTTATTGAACTGGCTAACCATTTCGCCGCGTAACTGTTTAACGGTACTCGATACCCATGATGGCATTGGCATTATTGACGCAGGCCCAATGGGTGATAAACCGGGTTTATTAAATGCAGCTGAAATTGATAACTTGGTTGAAACCATTCATGAAAAGAGTGAAGGGCAAAGCCGCCTAGCAACCGGTGCAGCAGCAAGTAATGTCGATTTATATCAAGTAAACTGCACTTACTACAATGCCTTGGGTGCGGATGACTTTGATTACTTATTAGCGCGTGCAATTCAGTTCTTCGCGCCAGGTATTCCGCAAGTTTATTATGGTGGCCTGTTCGCTTGTGAAAACGATATGGAATTATTGGCTCGTACCAATGTAGGTCGTGATATCAATCGCCCTTACTTAAATGCGCAAGACATTGATGCTGCACTTGCTAAACCTGTGGTGAAAGGTTTGATCAAGCTGATTCAATTACGTAATGAGCACCCAGCATTTAACGGTGAGTTTATTGCTAAAGGTGAAGGCAGTGTGTGCCGTTTAAGCTGGCATGATGATACCAGCTCAATCGAGTTAAAAGTTGACTTTGCTAGCCGTGAAGTGATTATTGTTGATCATCGCGATGGCGAACAAAGCATTGTTGATTTGGCTGACCTTTTAGCTTAACTACTTTGACCCAATTGCAGTTGGTAGTCGATTTCGGCTGTTTGCTGCTCTTTCGATAAAAACAAGGTCGCTGCAATGCGGCCTTTTTCTTCGCTATTTTGATGGACAGTGGTGAGTTTTGGCACAAATCGTTGGCCTTCATCGATGCCATCAAAGCCAACAATCCTGACATCTTCAGGAATAGATAAGCCCATTTTTAATGCTTCGCGCATGGCGGCAAGGGCGATTAAATCACTCATGCACAACAACACGTTTGGCCTTGGTGTGCTGCTAAGCGCCTCTTTAGCGGCAATGCTAGCAAAGCGTTCGCTGCTTTCTGGAATATTCCATGTTCTATCATCGCCAAGGGTAACACCAGCATCGCTGATTGCTTGGTGATAACCGCGCAGTCGTTGATGAGCAATAGACTGACCGGCTTCAAACTCATGATGTTCGTATACTCGGCATAATACGTCGTTATCGAGTAAACGCAGGCCTAAAATAGCAACCCGATCATCACTTTTGTGCAGTGCATGTTTGGCAATATCGAAACTGGCTTGTTGGTTGTTTACGTTTACTGAGGCATCGCGACCAATATTAAAATCAACCGTCACCACATGCTTGGCAACCTGTTTTAACTGCTCAACAAGTTGTTTATTACGTGGGCGACCGTAGCAAATAAAGCCATCAACAAAATCAACCACGCTATTGAGGTTATCGCTGTTACCAGAAAATAATAAAAGATTAATGCCATTTTTTTCGAGTACCGCCGATACACCCCGCATAAAACTGCTAGCAACTGGATCTGACACCATATATTCAACGCTGTCTGGCAATACTAAAGCAACAATATTAAAAGTGCCTCGGCGTAATGATTGTGCAGCCTTGTTAGGGCCAAAATAGCCGAGCTTTTTACAGGCCGCTAAAATCTCTTCGCGGCGTGCTTTCGATAATTGATCAGGACGATTAAACGCATTTGATACGGTGGCATTTGAAACGCCTAACTCTTGGGCAATACTTTTCAGCGTCCAGCTTTTTGGCTTTGTCATTGTCGGTTCTTAATCGATTCACTTAATGGTAAATTACCATATAAAGAGTCGAAAAAAAGTGTTTTTAGTCATTAAATTAGGCGTACCATAAAAGAATGAGTTCGAGTATGAGAAAAAGGCGAATAGCGAGTGATTTCTAAGTTACCAAAATGGGTTGAGATTGGCGCATTTATTTTGGCGCTGGTGGCTGGGTGCGTAAATGCAGTTGGTTTACTTAGTTTTGAGCATCAAGCTGTATCGCATTTATCGGGGACTGTCACCTTGCTTGGCGCAGATCTTATGCAAGGTAATAGTCTTGATGCTTTTCATTTATTAGGCGTATTACTGTCATTTTTAGTGGGATCTGGTATTGCTGGGTTTTTACTGCATAGCTCAGCACTTAAACTAGGTCGTCATTACGACACGGCATTATTGATTGAGGCAGGGCTTTTATTGGGTGCACTTTGGTTACTGTTTAATGGCTCTGGCTACGGGCACTTTTTAGCCTCTGCGGCATGTGGGTTACAAAATGCCTTGGCAACAACTTACAGTGGCGCAATTGTTCGTACCACCCATGTGACAGGTATCTTTACTGATTTAGGTATCATGTTTGGTCGGGTTTTACGTGGTGAGGCGCTTGATAAACGTAAGGCTAAACTGTTCGGCCTAATTATTATTGGGTTTATTTTTGGTGGCTTAGCGGGGGCATGGTTATTTGCAAAATTGAGCTTTGCGGCGCTTTATGTACCAAGTGCTATTTGTATTTTACTCGCTTTAACCTATCGCGTTTATTCTCATCGCAATCCAGAGCTTAATGATTAGCGATACTCTTAGGTGTTGCGCCAAAGGCTTGTTTAAACACACGGCTAAAATGACTCGGGTTATTAAACCCTAATTGATAACAAACTTGGCTAATCGCCTCACCTTTTTCGAGCAGTTTATAGGCTTTTTGTAAGCGTAGTTGTTGTTGCCAAAGAGCAGGTGTAACACCAAATGCCAGCTTAAATTGCTGATAAAACTTACTACGGCTCATACAGGCAATCTTGCATAACACATCAATATCAATATTCTCAGCAAGATGTTGTTCTAGGTAGCTAATTACTTGGCTCAGTGGGGTTGCAAGTTTACCTTGCTTGCAGCTTGCGATCATCAAATCTCGGCTTTGTTGCTGTAGCAAGCGGGTTATTAGCTCATTGAGTGATAAATCAATTAAGTAATCTCGGTGTTGTTCATTTTCGCTAAACAGAGTGATCATCCGTTCAAGCAGTTGTTGAGTTTGTAAGTTATGCTGGGTATGCACTAACTTCGCTTGATATTGGAAAAAGTCATCCTGGGTAATTTGTTGATTAAAATTAAGAGCATCAACTACTTGGCTGATTTTATCGGTACTGATTTCAATCGCTAAACAGGTTGTTGGTTGATTAAGAGACGCATTAGGAAAATCGATTAGCACCCCTTGCTCTGGGGCAAGTACAAATGACTGATTAGGTAAAAACTCTTTATGATAGTCACTGTCGGCAACATGCATGATTTTTTTACCGCTGATCATGCCACAGAACAGTAATTCAGTGGAATGTAGCGCCACTTTTTGCGCGTCTAAATAGGTGTCGTAAATGCTTAATTCAGCGTGCTCCCCAGCAAAACTTACTTTATTTTCAATAAGCACATCAATACGTTGGCGTTTTTTATTTGAGCGACTATTGGTGATTGATGTGTTCATTGTTGCCTCACTTTTCCTTATTTATGGACAGATAGTCAAAAAGTCTGGACTGAGAATCAAGTGCATTTTGTGTAACTGGGCTAACGTAAATCGTTAGCGGTTAAATAAACAATAACTCACCGCTTAAATAAAATACAACAATTTGAAGAGAGAACACATTATGATCTATGCAAATCCAGGTAGCGAAGGCGCTAAAGTCAATTTTAAGGCCCAGTACGAAAATTATATTGGTGGCCAATGGGTCGCTCCAGTAAAGGGGGAGTATTTTGAAAACATTAGCCCAGTGAATGGTAAAGTGTTTTGTAAAATACCTCGCTCATCAAAAGAAGATATCGAACTGGCACTTGATAAAGCCCATGATGCAAAAGCCGCATGGGGAACAACATCGGTCACCGAGCGCAGCAATATCTTGTTAAAAATAGCTGACCGCATTGAACAGAATTTAGAAATGCTGGCGGTTGCAGAAACCTGGGATAACGGTAAAGCAATTCGTGAAACACTTGCGGCAGACGTGCCTTTAGCGGCTGATCATTTTCGCTATTTTGCAGGCTGTGTGCGGGCTCAAGAAGGCTCAATTGGCGAGATAGACGAAACCACCGTTGCCTATCATTTTCATGAGCCACTGGGTGTAGTAGGGCAGATTATTCCTTGGAACTTCCCATTGTTAATGGCTGCGTGGAAGCTTGCACCTGCCCTTGCTGCAGGTAACTGTGTGATTTTAAAGCCAGCTGAGCAAACTCCTGCATCAATTTTAGTGTTACTTGAAGTGATTGGTGATTTATTACCAGCGGGTGTTTTAAATGTTGTAAACGGCTATGGTAAAGAAGCGGGTGAAGCGCTGGCAACCAGTACTCGAATTGCGAAGATTGCCTTTACAGGTTCAACGCCGGTGGGGTCACATATCTTAAAATGCGCCGCTGACAATATTATTCCATCAACGGTCGAGCTAGGTGGTAAATCGCCAAATATCTTCTTTAACGATGTAATGGAAAAAGACGATGAGTTTTTGAGTAAGGCCATTGAAGGGGCTGTACTTGCGTACTTTAACCAAGGTGAAGTCTGTACGTGTCCATCGCGTTTATTTATTCAAGAAGATATTTACGAGCAATTTATTGAACGTGTACTTGCTCGCACCTTACAAATTAAACGTGGTAACCCACTTGATACTGAAACCATGGTAGGTGCGCAAGCATCACAAGCTCAGTTTGATAAGATTTTAAGTTATATCGAAATCGGTAAAAAAGAAGGTGCTGAAGTGCTCGCTGGTGGTGAAGTCGAGCAATTGTCGGATGAGTTTAACGGCGGTTACTATATTCAACCAACCCTGCTTAAAGGCACTAACGATATGCGCGTGTTCCAAGAAGAGATTTTTGGTCCCGTTATTTCAATGTCGACTTTTAAAGATGAAGACGAAGCGCTAGCACTGGCTAATAGCTCAGAGTTTGGTTTAGGTGCTGGTGTGTGGAGCCGAAACATGAACCGTGCTTATCACTTTGGTCGTAAGATTGAAGCGGGCCGAGTGTGGACCAACTGTTATCACATGTATCCTGCGCATGCTGCATTTGGTGGTTATAAAAAATCAGGCATTGGCCGTGAAACTCATAAGCTCGCCCTTGATCATTACCAACAAACGAAAAACCTATTAGTTAGTTACAGCGAAAACCCGTTAGGCTTCTTTTAAATCCCTTTTCTTATTGTTGTCGAAGCTAACCAAACGCCACTTATATGTGGCGTTTTTTCTAAATAAGTTATTTGAACGGCATGCTTAATAGTGTTGTTAAATATGTATTTTGCTTTGTCGCTTTATATTGGCTCAAACCAATGTCTTGCAAGTCATCGCCCTTTATTGCCACGCTGCGATAGCTTGAAAATAGCTTATCCCACCAAACTAGGCTAAATCCGTAATTACTGTTGGTTTCATCGATGTTTGTACTATGGTGAATACGATGAAGTTTCTGGGTAATAATAAATAGGCGTAGGGCTTTTTCTCGCTTTTCAGATAAACAGATATTCGCATGGTTGAATAGCGCAAAACCATTAAGTGCAACTTCAAAGATAAGTACGGCCACCGCTGGTACACCAAGCACTGTTATGGCGATGAGTTTAACTAAAATACTCAGGGCAATTTCTATTGGATGAAAGCGCAACCCCGTACTTGTATCAACGTGGCAATCAGCATGGTGAACTTTATGGAGCCGCCAAAGTAATGGGACTCGATGGAATAAACGATGTTGCCAATAAATCAGCATATCTAACATTAATAAACTTAGTGGGATGCTTAACCACAGCGACAGCTCTAAATAGTTAAATAATCCTAGTGCTTGCTGGTGATTAAAATCAGCAAGGGCGGTAAGACTTACCGGCACCACTAAACGTGCAATAATAGAAGATACAATGACTAATGAAAAATTACCAAACCAGCGATACCTTGCTGCGATAGGCGATAATCTTGCAGGTTTTTTCCATTCAAGTAACATCATAATGATTAATATGCTGAGAAAGCAGCCAACTCGCCAATATAGTTCATTTGTCATTGTTTAGCTCTTGGTGCTTTAGGGTTGAGTAACCACTATAGATGCGTGTAATAATAGTGATGGTACAGGCCACAGCAAATAGGCTAGCTAATACAGGAAAGTAGCTAGGCCATAAGCACAGCGCTATAAACAAAGCGATGGTTTCACTCCCTTCGGTTAACCCATTAAGATAATAGAAGCTTTTGTTTTTGAATTGAGGCTTCTCTAGCTGAAACTTCTCAGCAGCAACTGCAAAGGCAAGAAAGCTTGATCCTGTGCCAATAAAACTCACTAGTAAAATTGCACCAGCAATCGCATTTTGTTGTGGGTTAGCCAAGATAAAACCGAAAGGGATCGCGGCGTAAAATAAAAAGTCGAGAGTAATATCTAAAAAACCACCAGAACTTGAGCTGGTATTGCTATATCGGGCCAGTGCGCCATCCAAACCATCAAATATACGGTTTAAAATGATAGCAGCGAGCGCCAAATTCCATAATTTAAAGGCAATAAAAGGAACGGCAAGTAGGCCTAGAATGAATCCAGTTAAAGTGAGTTGATCAGCCGTTACGCCTCGTTTATCCAATTGCGTAACAATCGGCATTAGTAGCGGTTTTATGACTGGTGTAATGTATCTATCAAGCATAGCGTTTTTCCAAGGTTGCTAAGTTAATAATATTCCCTCTGGCTGCTATGGCATCACTGTGATCATGCGTGACTATAATAGCGGGTAATTGATGTTCTCTGATTTGTTTAAAAACAATGTCACGAACTTCTTGGCGAAGCTCACTATCTAGTTTACTGAAGGGTTCATCAAGAAGGATGGCTTTTGGTTTACTTAATAAAACACGCAGTAGTGCCACACGAGCTTGTTGTCCGCCAGATAAGCTTGCTGGAGAGCGTTTTTCTAAACCACCTAAGCCAACTTTTTCTAAGGCAAGACTCACGTTTTCAAGGTCTTTCTTTTTGCTTAACTTAGGCATAGCAAATGCAATATTGCCCTCAACAGACAAATGTGGAAAGAGTAATGGGTCTTGATAGAGTAAGCCTATGTGACGCAAATGGCAGGGAGTATGGGTAATATTTTGTTGGTTTAAGTAGAGATTACCGTAGGCACTAAACGTTGGTGGCAACATACCTGTTAGCCAATTAAGCAAGGTGGACTTTCCACTCCCTGATGGTCCCATAATGCTTAGGATCTCACCACCTTGAATAGATTCATTAAGTGAAAGAAGTGCTGTTTTATTACGCAAAATTGTGAGTTCTTTAATATCTAATGAGGAATACATATTAAGCCTTGTTTTGATATTTATAGACCAGCTTAGGAGTAAGCCAAGCAAGAACAAATGTTAGAGCTGGAAGCAGCATTTGTATGAGTGCGTACACTGAGCTGGTACGCCGACTTGCGCCACTGGCAAGCACCACAGCTTCTGTAGTAATTGTATTTATTTGCCCAGCGCCATTGAGTAACGTAGGTAAATATTGACTAAAACTAATTGCTAAGCCTAATGCAAAGGCGATGCATATAGGGGTAACTAGCATGGGTAATTTTACTTGCCAAAATACCATAGCCGGAGGTTTTCCCAAGCTTGCTGCCAAAATTGAAAAGCGGGAGTCAAAGCATCTGTAGCTACTTGCCAGTGACAAAAAAACATAAGGAAGTACAAATAGTAGATGGCTAAAGATAACGTTTATATAGGCATGATGACTGTTTACTTGCTCCTGCAACCAAACTAAACCAAATAAAAATGCAACGCTAGGAACAAGTAAAGGGAGATAAATAATAAAGCTGCTGAGGTGAGATAGTGCGTAGGCACGTTGTTGCTCAGCTTCTAATGTTACGAGCACAAGAATGATCGCAATCGCACTGGCAGCAAAGCCAATGTATAACGAATTTAACAGTGCAGGCTGTATATTAGTTAGCGCATTTTGCCAGTGGATTAATACAAGTTGATCAGGCAAAAACGCAGGGAAGCGCCAAAAACCAGCAAATGACCAAAGCACTAAGCCAAGTAAAGATAATAAAATGCTCGCTACTAAAATAACCGTTACTATGCGAGAGAAGTGCATAATCGCATTACCAGCATAGTCACGCTTTCTGTTAGTCACATAAAAATAAAACACGCGCTTCACTATTATTTCTAACAGCCACCAAATTATTAATAAAGTGGCGGTGAGCATAAGTTGGGCAATTGCGCCAGCCGAGGCTTTAATACGTAGCGTTAAATCAACGTCGTTAAACCAGTTAATGATAGCCACAGAGAGAGTTGGCGGCGCATTAGGGCCTAAAATTAATGGGATCTCAACACTGGCACTGGCATAGGCCAACACAGCCAAAACAGGAAGGCGAATATAAGTGTATAAATTAGGCAGTACCACTTTAAAAAATGCAGTCATAGGGCAGTAGCCAAAGCTCATGGCAACTTTATGTTGAGCGCGCAACTTTGCACCTAAATCAGCTTGAGCAAATGCAGCTAAGGCCATCAACAATAAAAAGGGGAGCTCTTTTAGCGTAAGCCCCAAAATCATGCTTACCCCCCATATATCATGAGGGAGTAGCCAGTCTGGCGGTAATTCCCAGCCAGTTAACCAAGGAGAAAATAGCCGTGAAATAAAACCCGAAGGGGTAATTAAAAAGCTAATCGCAATAGCCGCTGCAGCATGAGGTATAACTAAAATAGGGCCTAATAAGCGTTGAATTCGTTTCAGCCATGGGCTGTTAAAAAAACAAGCGAGAATCAAGATGGTCATTGTAAGTGCCAATAATGTACTAATCAGTGCGCTGCTGGCACTGAGAAATACCATATGGCTAAAACCATCAGTTTGTATTAAGGCATTAAAACCCTGCAAAGAGAATTCTTTCATGCCCAAAGCTGGAAGGTAACCAAAAGCAGGTAATAACACACCGATTAGCCCCCCAATAACAGGTATAACTAATAAGGCGAGCAAGAGTGTTGGGCTAAGCTTAATTAAGCGCGTGAATGTGTCATGAGTTTTAATCATTACTTACTGTACCGCGGTTGTAGGTGCCATAGCGTAATTGCCATTGTTGGTTTATTAATGTGCTCCAACTTGGATGTGGCTCAGCTAATGCTGGACTTTGATTGTTTGTAGCTAAGCTACTTGGGTGAGGGACTTGTTGACTGAAAAGTGCAGCTTGCTCTTTCGAGAGTAAAGATAAATCAAGCACCGTGTTGTCTCCCCAGTTAGCGGGTTGTTGCTTTTGGGCTTGTGCTTGAACACTTAACATAAAATTGGCGACTAATTTTGCGCTTTCGCTGTGGCTTGCGTTATACGCAATAGCAACAAAGTGTGTATTACTTAAGCTGCCGTCATGCATTGCGTAACTTCTAGTCGCTAGGGGTAAATCATATCGTTCAACAGCGGCTGGTATTTCTGCGGCTGAAAATGTGAGTGATAAGCTAAGCTCCATATCGCTTACCAAGCGCTTTAATGCTGCGCTGTTTTGTACAAAAAAAGTACCTTTTCGCCATAAAGTTGGGTGTAATTCGTCTAAGTATTGCCATAAAGCGGGCAATAACTGTGCTGCACTTTTCTCAGTGGCAGGTTGATAAAGTAAGCTGCGTTGCTCTGTCGGTGTTAAGTTTATAAGCGCATATTTTAAAAAACTCACCCCGATAAAGTCGGGTGGTTTTGAATACGTAAAGCGACCTTTATTTTTTGTACTCCAGTTTAAAAGCTGTTTTAAGTTTTTAGGGGGATGAACAACGGTTTTACTATCATAATAAAACGTGAGTGAGGCTTGCCCCCAAGGTGATTCCATACCTTGCGTAGGTAATCCAAAATCGTGAGTTACAGCAGGGTTTTTTGCCGGATTTGTTAGGTAGAAATTGGGAAGTTTAGTTGCCCAATCTGTTTTTAATAACCCGTGTTTACTCATAGCGGCAAAATTAGCACCATTAATCCATATAAGATCTACTTTACCTTGAGTGTGGTTACCGGCTGACTTTTCTGCAAGCACTCGGCTTACCGCTTCACTGGTGTCTGCAAGTTTAATGTGAACTAAGTCAATGTTGTACTGCTGTTTAACCTGCTTACCAAGCCACTGAATGTAGCTATTAATCTGTGCATCACCACCCCAAGCATGAAAGTAAACAGGTTTATCTACCCCTTCATTTACTGTTGTTTGCCAGCTTTGAGCATGGCCTAAAACCGAATAAGCCATGCTTGCTAAAAACAATAAAAAACGAATTAATGTAGGTTGATCACTGAGTATCATTAAGTGCCCAATCGTAATCTAAAAACTTAATAGCCACCTTGTTTGCTTTTATTTTAGCTATCTGATTATTTGTTAAATTTAATGCGTCTGAGTAAAGCAATATAAATTCACTCAGCGAGTGAGCCCCCTTAAACCCTTGTTCAAAGTCTTCTTTGTACCACTTAAAAATAGACGATAAGTGAAGTTTATTTTCTTTTATATAGTTGCGCGTTGTGTCTGCTAAAAAGCGTGTTGTTTGCTCTTCTAGCTGTGCATCAAGGTGAGTGGCGTTATAGGCTTCACCACGCAGAGCGGGGCAGCCGATGCTGGCACAATTTACAGCAAAGTGTATGCGTGGCTCTTTATAAGTATCACTCCCTCTGATTAAAGTGTGCTCTATGTTATCTAAGCTGCGTTTTTCACCTAATAAAGGGATAAACTCCTTACTCCAAGGAGAGCTAAAAAAGCTGCCAAGCTCTTTTATGGAATCAATTTTTGGATACCGAGTTAAAATAAGCTCAATGGTCCACGCATTATAAGCATTGATTAAAAAGGCCAACTGTTTGGACTTTGGCCATGCGTTAAATTCTGCTTGGCTTACTTGAGAAAGTGTATTTAAGTAGCTGCGCAATTGAGCTTGGTCGGCCTTAAATCCCGCATAATCAACTTGCGTACTCGTAGCGTTATTAATTGCAACGACATGCTTGATAAGTAATGCCTGCCAAGCAGAGTGTAACGATGCTTCTTCTTGGGTAGGGTTATCCTTTGCCGTGGCATTGCTAATAATAGTAAGTAAAATTAAAAAACCAATAAAGCGTATAAATTTCAGCATATTAACCTCTTCGCCAAGTGTGATACTTTTCAAGTAAGTTGAGTACTTTTTCGGGGGCGTGGGCACGCTTCCACTCGCCTGCGATATATTTATTTCCTTCGGCCCATGTTGGGTAGCTGTGAATAGTGCCAAGTATCTTATTTAGGCCTAGACCATGTTTCATAGCGAGGACAAATTCAGCAATTAAGTCACCCGCATGCTCAGAAACAATAGTGACGCCTAGAATTTTATCTTTACCTTTAGGTGTAATTACTTTGATGAAGCCATTCGTTGCGCTTTCTGTGATGGCACGGTCTAGTTCTGCAAACTCAAAACGAGTTACTTCGTAGTCTAGATTTTGTGATATTGCATCTTGTTCATTGAGTCCAACGCGGGCGACTTCAGGGTCGATAAATGTCGTCCAAGGGATAACACGATAATCGACTTTGAACTTTTTAAAGTGGCCAAATAAACCATTAACCGCGGCATACCAACCTTGATGCGCAGCAACATGGGTAAACTGGTATGGACCAACAATATCACCCGCGGCAAAAATATTAGGGTAAAGGGTTTCGAGATAGTCATTGGTTTGAATAGTGCGGTTGGTTTCAATGCCTAACTCTTCAAGGCCGTAACCTGTTAAGCGAGCACTTCGACCCACAGCGCATAGTAACTCATCGTACTCAATGTCGAACTCTTTCTCTTGATGCTGAACAACCAAGTATTTTTTGTTGTTACGAACTTCGCATCGAAGTGCTTGGTGGTTGATCAATACATTAACGCCACTGCTTTTCAGTGCTTGAGTAGCAAATTCAGAGACTTCTAAATCTTCTTTTATCATGATCCGCTCAGCCATTTCTACTTGTGTGACCTGCGAACCAAGTCGAGCGAAGCTTTGCGCAAGCTCTGAACCAATTGGCCCACCGCCTAACACAACGAGCTTTTTGGGCGGCTCATCTAACTGAGCAAATTTACTCCAAAGCGTATCACTGGTGACATAACCTGCCTCTTCCAAGCCTGGTAAAGGTGGAACAAACGGACGAGCACCCGTAGCAATCACAATTGTTCGTGCACTAAGAGTTTGTTTACCACCTGTACTTAAAGCAATTTCAACCGTCCATGGATCGATTAATTTGCCATAACCTTTAATAACTTCAACGCCCAGTTTAGTGTATCTTTCAACACTGTCGTGAGGAGCAATATCGGCAATAACTTGGTGTACTCGAGCCATCACCTTTTTGAATGAAAAGGTTGCACTGCTTTTTTCTAAGCCATACTTGTCAGCTTGTTGAAATTGTTCAACAATTTTAGCACTTTTTATAATCGCTTTACTGGGCACACATCCGTAGTTTAAGCAGTCACCACCCATTTCACCTGCTTCAATTAATGTCACTTTTGCTTTTACGGCAGCTGCAATATAACTGGTTACTAATCCGCCGGCACCGGCACCTATGACAATCATGTTGCGATCAAATTGCTTTGGTTTTGAAAAGTTCTTATAGATTCTGCGCTTTTTGATGATATTTAATAACGCTTTGGCTATAAAAGGAAAAACACCTAATAGAGTAAAAGACAAAATTAAGTTAAACGATAAGATTCCAGATAAGCTCTCTATCTGCGCTAGTTGTGTACCCGCGTTTACAAAGACAAACGTGCCTGCCAACATGCCTAGCTGACTTACCCAAAAGAAAGTCCAGGCTTTAATCGCCGTTACACCCATTAAAAGGTTAATGAGAAAGAAAGGGAAAATAGGTACAAGACGTAGCGTAAATAAATAAAAGCTACCTTCTTTTTTAACACCTGCATCTATGGCTGTAAGGCGCTCTGGGAAACGCAATTTTATTGCGTCACGCAGTAAATAACGAGAAACCAAAAATGCGATTGTTGCACCCACAGTTGAAGCAAATGAAGCGATAAGTAGACCTTCAATGAGGCCGAATAACGCACCCGCTGCCAGCGTTAAAATTGTTGCACCTGGCAGTGACAGTGCAGTAACGACAACATAGAGTAAAAAAAACGCGCCTATCACTAATAGTGGTGATTGTTCACGCCACTGACTAAATTGATCCATCGAACCTTTTAAGCCATTCAGTATTAATAACTGATGTAAATCGAAATAGAAAAATGCAGTAACGGCAATTAAGACGCCGACGAGTAAGATTATTTTCTTTAACATGAGTAGCCCTACTTAAAAGGTATGTTGAAAGGTCAATTTGGCATGAATAGGAAGCTCAGGAAAAACTAAAGTTGAGCCAAAGTAACCGCCTTCAAAAACAGGACGCCAGTTATCTTGATTAGTCACATTTGTGATATCTAAACGTAAAGACGTTTGCTCACTGAAGGCATATCGTGTATTCACATTCAAAGTGTATTGATCGCGAATATGCACGGTTGCTAAAAAATCAAGCGGATAGCTTTTGGTGTATATACCGCCTAAGCCAATATCCCATTGAGGAGTGATAGAAAAACCACTGTTAAAGCTAAATGATTGTTCGGGAATACCTTGCACTCGCCTAGTTGATGGCGGAAAAGACGCGAAATTAGGTGCGCCAATACCTGTACCATTAATAATATCAGGACGAGAATTATCAAATGCATCAGCGACTTGGTTTGAGTCTTGGCTACTTGCTGAATTATCGTAGCGGGCATCTATATAGCTGTAACCGGCATTAAACCAGTATTGCCCAGCATCATAAAACACCTGCGTTTCAAAGCCTTTTGTACGAATACCCGTATTACTTCCATCACGATTTCTGAGGCTACGACGTTGATTAAATAAAGCCGCATCGACATACCACGGGCTGTCAGTTGGTGAAAATTTTAAACCAATTTCAGCAAGGGTGTTATCGGTTGCAAAATTTTGTGCGCTAATTTGGTTATCACTTCCTAAAACATTGCCGCCAGCCATGCTATTGGAGGTCGCTTCGTTATAGCTCCCTGTAATATAAGAGGTTAATTCTGAAGTGAGTTTATAGTTAACACTAATCTGCCCAGCGTGCAGGGTTTCATAAATATTATCGCGCGCTGCAACTTGACCTTGTGGTGCAATGGGATCCCGAGCTTCTACATCATAATAGTCAAGGCGATAGCCTAAACTTGTGCGCAATTTTTCAGTCCATTGACTGTCATGCACAAAAGCAAGCCCCGTTTGCCAACTGGTCGAATCGGTTGTATCAGAGAGTGAAAAATCTCCAACACCGTCGTTATCTAAATCGTATTGCGCTCCGGGAGATACAAATACACCTGGCTTTAATTCAACTAATCTTGATTTTTGCTCTGTTGTGAGCGGGATACGGCGGTTTTCAATCGGACCTGTTAAATCAATGGGTAAGTCTGCTTCTGTGGTAAATTGGCTGAACCCTTTTACTTTGTTAAAGCGAACATCAAACGCAAAAATAGAGCTTTGACTATCATTCCATTGGTAGCTTAACTCAGTGCGGTTTTGGGCTGTGTCAGCACCATCAATGATCTCTACAAAGCTATTTTGAGCGACTTCTTCACGTTGCAGGTGCTGAAAATAAGTTGTATTTTTAAGGGTCGCTTTATCATTTAGTTCACGTTTATAGATACTGTGAAGTAAATAGGTCGTGGCTTCATTGATATTATCGGGGTCTGTTAACACTCGGTTTCGCGGTATACGGACTTGCCCTGTGGGTGAAATAATAGCCCCCGCTCCTGCAATAGTACTGCCATTGGGTTGTATACCTTGACCAGTAATATAAAGTCCATCATCAATAAGCGCTTGAGTAGGGCGATTGATACCTGCGTTATCTGTAAATTCAACTTGATAAAGCTCGAAATTTATATCTAAACTACTTTGTGCGTCAGGCAAGAAGCGCACAGCAGCAAATAAACTATCGCTCTTATAACCTGAAAAGTCATAAAAACTACCATTATCAATATGTTCAGCACTTACTCTGAAGCCACTTTTACCTTCTACTATCGGCGCTGTGTAATCGAGCTGTGCCGAGTAGTGATCCCAGCGACCAGCCGAAAGCACCAGTTTGCCTTGAGATTGTTCAGTATTTGCCTTTTTTGAGCTCAGGTTTACAAAGCCCCCATTTCGTTGACTACTACCAAATAAAACGGGTGGTGCACCTTTTACTACATCTATTTGCTCAATAGCATTGAAGGATATTGGAATGCCAAAACCGTTATTACCTGCTTGTCGGCGAACGCCATCTTGAAATAATTCACCTAACTGCCCCCTTAAAGTTGGTAAGCTCGGATTACCAAATCCGCTAGCTGAATAGCTATTAGGTGTAATAGATAAAATATCTTGCAGGGTGGTGATATTGAGTTGTTCGATCATTTCATTGGTGATTGGCGTTACACTTCGTGCAATATCTTGTAGAAAAAGATCATCGCCAAAAGGTCCATTTATAGGCGTATCTTTAGGTGTCATTTGGGTATTTTTTAATTGCTCGCCTGATATTTGAATAACCTCAATCTCATTATTCTCGGTAGCAAGTGATACAAAGCTTGCACAAATACTCAGCGCTAAAAATGCGTATTTCAAAATGTTCTCTCTGCGATTAAATAATTTATTGACGATGAATGAGACCAACAGCCAGAAAAAATACTTTCAAAGCATTTTTATTTTATTTTTGTAATGTTTCTTTTTATTTTCGGTCTTGTTGTTTTTAAGCGTGAATAGTTCAAAGGAAAAATAATGATTCAATCAACTACATCAGATATACACAATCGCTTGCAATGGTCGCTTTTATCATTACGTTTGGGCGTGTTTATCGTTATGTTAATGTGGAGCTTGGATAAATTTGTAAATCCAAGTCATAGTGCTATTGTGTTTGAGCACTTCTATGGGTTGAGTGGCTCAACAGATACAATTGCCTATATTCTAGGAAGCTTGCAAATAATTTTAGTGTTTGCTTTTGTGGTGGGGTTTAAGAAAAAAGTCACTTACGGTTTAATATTTTTATTACACGGCGCATCCACACTTTCTTCGTATGCTCAATATATAGATGGGTTCAATAATTTACTTTTCTTTGCTGCATGGCCAATGTGGGCAGCCTGTTTTACATTATATTTAATGCGTGATGAAGATGTGAAGTATGTAGTGTGATTTTATAAACTAGTTTAAATACTCTTAGCCTAATTTAAATAGAATAAATTTATTTTCTTATTTTTATATTAATGATTTTTAATGAAATTTAAATGCGCTAGAAATAAAAAAGCCCAGCGAACACACAAGCTGGGCCTTTTGACAACAATTTGGTTGAGTCACTGCGTGTGCAATGACTCGGAATAAAAAAGCTTAGAGAACACACAAGCTAAGCTTTCGACAACAATGTGGTTGAGTCACCGCGTATGCAATGACTCGGAATAAAAAAGCTTAGAGAACACACAAACTAAGCTTTTGACAACAATATGGTTGAGTCACCGCGTGTGCAATGACTTCGAATATAAAAAAGCCAAGAGAACACACAAACTAGGCTTTTTGTGACAACAATTTGATTAAAGTGCTAAGTTTTTCTTAGCGCGGTTGAGGTTGTGATTAACTAAATCATTACCCGACATTTTTACCGCTTCATAAAAATCTGATAGTGCAGCTGTGTCGTTTTTCGACATAATGCGTGCTATACCACGGTTACTTAAAGCGAATGATGTAAGCTCTCGACGTTTATAGCCGCGTACTTCGCTTTTATTTAGAAGCTTGATAGCTTCGGTACACAAAGATTCCGCGTGGCTGAAATTTTTAGATTTCACGCTTGCTGCGCAACGATTGAATGCAAGTTCATATTGACTATTTAAATCAGTTGCTTGCGCTGTGTTATTTAACACCGCGTCGTATTGGCCTTGCATAATTGCTTGCGATGAATCTGAGTCGTTAATTACCATCAGTTTGTAGTCACTTTGCTCAGCGATTGCAAAAGCTGAACATGTTAGTAATGAGCTAAGAGCAAGTCGTTTTAAAAGTGGTTTAAACATGATTAGTTTCCTCGTTAATCGCAGCATCGTTTGCTGATGAGTTAACTTTAGAGTAATCCCTCTAAATCGACAAACGATTAAAATAAACCTGATAGATGAATTTTTTTAACTTATAGAGAAAAGCCTTAATTAAACTTGCTATTCCAACTTGCAAGTAATGAAAAGTTCTTACTTCTTCTTTTTGGATCTTGTCATATGTGATTTGTGCATGAGTATTTAGCCCGTATTATAGGTATTTTTTAATTAGTGATGAGCTGCACGAAGTGTTTTGTAAAGTGAGAAATAGCTAAGTTAAAAATTAAACTTGGCGGTTAGACTGTTGTTACGAGAAATAGAAACCTTCTTCCCAATGGAGGCATCCACTCGCTGTGACGCACGAGGAGTGGCCGTATTAACTTTACGTGATGAAGAAAAATATGTGCTAAAAAATTAAGCTATTGCAGTGGTTGTCTCGCTTGATAACCAGTTCAGCGCAGATGTTTTAGATTTAAATATCTGCATAGTCATACCTGTTTTTTTATATAAATTGCAGTACGTATTACTCAGCAGGTTTCCACCTTCAAGCCCCTCCTTTATGATAAAGGCTGTTTTTTTCGGTGCACTATTCTGGCGTTTTAAATCAGCTAAATACATCATTAGTTTTTCCAGGGCACCAGGCGTTGCCATGCACGAGTTGTCAAACTCAACTAATTCACACCAGTCACCGTGCTCTGCAATGATTTTTTCAATATAAGTTTGTTGAGTAAATGACAGGGCATCAATAATCTCTTCATTGAATGGGCCAACTGCGGTTGTAAAAAGCGTATTTTGACGTTGATAAAACTCAACAAGGCCATGGGGCTTAAAATCTGTGTATGGATAATATTTAGTTGAGGCTATGCTGTGCATTAGTTCAATCCCTGAGCCTTTGATATTAGTTAATAATTATTAGTATTTGATAATAGCAGCGAATTCAACAAGGTCAATATTTATACTCTAAATTGAGACGGTTTAAGTCATGAGCAAAGGGTTTTCATTACCATGTTGATCCAGCTTGTATATAAATTGCATTTTGCTCAGGGCCATGCGCAACATCCACACCGATAGTTATACCGTAATGTTCATCGACTAGATAGCGAATTCCTGTTCCGACTGTATCAATTGTGTTGGCTTTGGATAAACCTGAAAAACTGTTAGCAGTCCAGCCCATACCTGTAAACGCATTTAGCTTGATATGTTTGGTTATTTTGTAGCTGAGCTCAGCTTCTGTTACAAGCACATCAAACCCTTGGTATCGTGTTGCTGAGACACCACGTAAATTAATGCTGGGGGGAATGTAGACCGGGAGGCGTTTATTACTTCGATTGGTGACAGTGTCATACTGCATTCGTAATGCTAAGTTAATTCTATTGGTCAATTGCCAGTAATTAAGTGCTGTTAATTTTAGACTTGTGTAATTGACTTTACTACCAATACTTTCATCAAAGTAGAGGTACTCAGCTTTGAAATTATAGCCTTTTTCTGGGTTTAGAGGATTATCACGACTATCATACTCAAGTAAGGGACCAATTCCCGATGTATTGATATCTAACGATAAATGCTCTTTTATTATGTCGTTATCGAGCAAAAAATCTTCAATAGGGTTGTCTGCAAGGCTGATATCGACTTGGCGGTAAATCTGTTTTAAGCCATAAAAAAAATTACTATTACCATAACGTAACTTTAAGTTTTGAAAAACGGCAGGTCCTTCAATATTTAGGGATAACGGTGTAAGAAGCTCTATGTCGTCGAAGGTGTAAAAGTCTAGGTTAATACTCGCCCAGCCAACAATACCTTGGTAGCGTATACGGTCTTGATCCCAAAAAGTAATATGTCCAATGGCAGCACCTTTAGTACCATTTTTGGTGCCCATAAGGCCTACTAAGCTAATGCTATTTGGTAGTGTTGTGCCCGTTTTATTTTTCTTTTCATTATCGTGAAAGAATAAACCAACAACCCCTAAGCCAGGCCCTACAGCTGGCTCAGTGATAAAAGCAGGGATAGGTAAAAAAGAAATTGGCTCATCAATCTTTTGTTGATTATCTAGCTGTGTTTCTGCAGGCTTAATTGCATAGTCATCGTAACTAGAGGCAAAGGAGCAGCTGCTTATTAAAGTTGCAGCCAACAAATTCAGACATACAACTTTTTTCACTTATTTATTGCCTCTGTTTTTTGTTAACGAGAAGAGCATAAATTGCAAAACGATTAGAGCTGATAGTTAAACTCAATGCGATGATCGCCATCCATAAAATCAACATTTTCATTCCAGTTTGCAAAATAGCGTAAGTTCATTCTGGGATTTATTTGATAACTTGCGGCAAATTCGTGTGTTAAAATATGGCTTTGATCGTAACCGTAATAATGGTCTTTGTAGGTATCACTACCACCGATAGTGGTTAGCCAAAAAGGGTTATAGTTGAGCCAAATTTTGTCAGTAATTGTCACTTTTGCGTACATACCCACTAGGCCATAAGCGCCCATAATTGAATAGCCACTATCGCGAGTGCCGTCATCCTCTAACGTATTTTCGCCTAAAGATGTGCCTAAACCTGTTAATGGGTAAAAGGTAAAACGTCCCACGGGCTTTAATGCTTTGATATAGCTGTAAGATAAATCCATGCTTTCATCAGCCACTAAATTAGCATTCAAATTATAGTTGGCATCTATTTGAGTGGCACTCATTGTGGTTAGGTCAACAGAGAAATTACGAAAACGAAATGAATCAATAGAATCTGTTGTTACATGATCGCTTTCCCAACCAAGTGCGTCACCATAAATGCCCTTCACTTCAATAACATTCATTCCAGCAGTTGTTTCAACGCCTGTGTCGTAAGCTTGCCCAACCTTAAGATTTATTCCTTTATTGGTTGCACCTGCTCCGACTTGAGTATAAACAGCTAGGGGGTCTGACATGTCTTGAACTTCTTTTTGTTCAGCAAGCGCATCAGAAAATGGCATTAGTAGTGAAAATAACAGAGTGATTTTTCGACAGTTCATGTGCTTTCCTTACACAAAGTGGAAGTGAAAAAGTACGCTTTAGTTACTTATAATCTATTTAAAGTATTAGTTCAATAGTATTAAAAATGAACAAAGGACTATTTTACAAGTAAGATAATATTATTTGATTTTGCACAAAATTAGATAAATAAAGTAATCAATTTATTCAATGAAAACTTGATTTAAATCGTTTTTTCGTAGTTCGGAACTAGAATAGCTATATTTTTAACCTATACTGAAATAGGCTCTTTTTAGAGTAAAGGTACTAGTTAAACAAAAAGGATGATTTATGAAAAAAATAATAGCGGCCGCTATTTGTAGCTTGGTCTCCACAGTGAGCCTCGCCGCTGATAAGCCAAATGTACTCGCCATTATGGTTGATGATGTTGCCCCCATCTCCCTAAGCGCATACTCTCACGGCATGACTTAGCCAACGCCTAACATAGATCGTATAGCAAATGAGGGAGCACTTTTTACAGATCACTATGCTCAGCCAAGCTGTACCGCAGGTCGAGCCGCGTTCTTGATGGGTCAGTTGCCCATCAGAACAGGGCTAACAACTGTTGGTCAACCAGGTAATCCTTTAGGTATTAAAGAAGCCGATCCAACATTAGCTGAGTTTTTAAAAGACCGCGGTTATATGACAGCTCAATACGGTAAAAATCACTTGGGTGATTTAGATGAGCACTTGCCTACTAAGCATGGTTTTGATGAATTTTATGGTAACTTATACCACTTAAATGTATCCGAAGAGCCAGAACAAGCTGATTACCCAAAAGATCCTAAGTTTGTGAAAAAGTTTGGCCCACGAGGTGTTATCGAATCTTACGCTAATGGCAAGATCATTGATACCGGCCCACTTACTCGCAAACGCATGGAAACCTTTGATGAAGAGGTGTTAGAGCGCTCACTTAACTTTATGGAACGAGCAGTAAAAGCAAAAAAACCATTCTTTATCTGGCACGCCACAAGTCGTATGCATGTTTACACTCACTTAAAACCTGAAAGTCGAAATTTAGCGACGGGCATTAGCTCTGAAGAAGATGTGTTTGGTAGTGGTTTAATAGAGCACGATGGGCATGTAGGTCAGCTGCTTGATAAATTAGATGAGCTAAAAATTGCTGATAACACCATTGTTATTTATACCAGTGATAATGGCCCTGAGCAGTCAAGTTGGCCTGATGCAGGGACGACTTCGTTCCGCGGTGAAAAGATGACAACATGGGAGGGGGGCGTTCGTGTACCTTTCTTAGTACGTTGGCCTAACAAAATACCAAAAGGCTTAAAGCTAAATGGTATTTCATCGCATGAAGATGTGTTTCCAACAATTGCTGCCGCACTTGGTGAAAAGAACTTGCGTGAAAAGCTTAAAAAGTCAGACAAAGTTTATATCGATGGTGAAAACAACCTTGATTACTGGACAGGTAAAGCGGATAAATCAGCGCGAAACTTTTTCTTTTATTACTATGAGTCTCAGTTAACAGCAATACGCTTTGGTCCATGGAAAATGCACTTTGCAACGAAACCAACGGGCTTATACTATGATGATATGATTACTCATAGCATGCCTAAACTTTTCAACTTACGTAAAGATCCATTAGAGCACTATGATGGCGTAACGGGTTTTCATCAAATTATGCGTAAGAGTTGGTTATTACAACCCATTATTGCAAAGCTGAATGAACACGTTAAAACATTTGTAGAGTTTCCACCTCGTCAAGAGTCTGCTTCTTTAAATGTTAACGAAGCAATAGAGAAAGCTAAATCACTGAATTACGGTCATTAACTACTATATAAATTTAGTTGAGAAGGGCCATATTGGCCCTTTTTTACTTTATTTATTAATACTATTCATCATTTCAAGTTGCCCAACAAATTGCTGTATTTGCTGATTATTAGGTACTAGGCGTGCTAAGTTACGTGCGTAAAATAGTGCTTGAGCGTAATTCTTTTGTGCGGTGTACCACTGTGCTAAGCTATAGCTAATGTCAGGGTTGTTTGGTGTTAACTCAAATGCCTGTTCAAGAGCTGCAATAGCCTGTGGCATATCTCCTAAATCTTGTAACAGCAAGGCGTAGGTGAAGTGGTAATTGGCATTATCTCTTGCCAGCGTAGTCGCTTGTTGTAGGTGTGTTAGTGCTTTTCTCTTTTCCTTAGAGCGAACTAAACTCATCGCGAGCGCATAGTGAAGGTCAGCACTGGTATTATTGATAGCCAACCCTTGATTTAATATTTCTTTTGCAGCTAACTCATTTTGTTGGTTTCTGTATAAATCAGCTAAGTTAACATAAGCAGGTACAAAAATCGACTCAATCTGAATGGCTTTTAAATAGTGAGCTTTTGCTTTTTCAGGTTGTTGCAATGAAAGTGCCAGATTGCCAAGGTTTGTATGCGAAAAGCCTCTTTCTGATTGATATAGTTGGTTTTTCTTATACTCTTCGAGTGCAGATTTTAAGCGCTTGGTATCTCGTTCGTTTAAACTACTTGGGAAGGGTTCCATTAACATGGGGGCTAAAGCACGTGCAGCTTCGCTCCTTATCGGTAAGTGTTTGTCATCAAGCAATGGGTTCAGCATTTTCCAGCGTTGATTAATATCAAATGGCATTGCCGCCTCTATGGCAGCTTGTCGCTTGAGTGGCTCAGGGTCTTTGACTGAGCGAACAATTCCAACAATGGCGTTATTATCAGGCGTTGTTGCTAAGCGGCTTAATGCTGACGCACGAATGATGTCAGGAAAGTCTTTATTCTGTACTATTTTCGTTAGCATGGTTGATGCATTAGGTAAGCGGTTATCTGCGGCATAAAAGGCTTCAGAAAAGTGCGCTGTGCCAAGATGTTTTGGATGTGGATGCCAGTCTTTTATTTTTGCAACCGCCCACTGTGGGGTTTTACTTTCGTGACAACTATTACATGCATTCGGGGCGTTGGTTTTTAATGTTAAGTCTGGGCGCGGTACACGAAAGCTATGATCGCGCCTGTCATCGACTTGCATATAAGTTGTTGCTGGCATATGACAATCAACACATTGACTACCACTTGTAGCCACTTTATGGCCGTGATGTTTTGGTGTGTCGAATATCTCCTGACTATGGCATTGTGTACAGGTTTGATTACCCGGTAGCTTTAATTTTCCAGAGTGAGGGTTATGACAGTTACTACAGGTAACCCCCGCATTGAACATCTTACTTTGTAAAAAAGATCCCCATACATAGTCTTCATCCCAAACTTGGCCGTCAACATGGTACAGCTCGGGTGTTAGTAATGAACCTTGAAAAGTGTGTAAAAAGCTGTGTGGATCTTTGCGGTCATCAAGCTGTGAGCGGCGAGCATGGCACGTTGCACACATTTGCACTTGCTCGCTTTTTACGAGTGGTTGCACGCTTTTCATACTGCCATCTGCTTGTTGAGTAAAAAGTGGGGTTTGCTTTTTAATATTATGAGTAAAGCCCTTATCGGCAATGCTGCTATCGCCATCAGCCCATTTTAAATGAGCTTGGGTATCGCCATGGCAGGCTTTACAGCTAACGTTAATACTTGAGTAAGTTGAATCAAAGCTATTAGCTTTAAGGTCAAATTGCTTTTTGAAATCAGTTGAATGGCAATCAGCACACATGTGATTCCAGTTTTGGCCTTTTTGCGACCAATGAAATAGGTCGTGCTTTTTCTGCTCTGGGTGAAGTACAAACCAACGTTGTCCCCCCTCAGCTTTACTACGCGAGTCCCAAGCAAATGGAAAAAGCTGTATGTGGCCTTTGCCCATATCAAACATGTATTGTTGTAATGGCTTATAGCCAAAAGTGTATAAAACTGGGTAGTCAGTTAGTTTGCCATCAAGGTTTGGCATGCTAATAAAAAGTTGTTGGTTTTGTTTATAAAAACGCGCTTGCTGGCCTTCGTATTCGAGAGTTTGGTCGTTAAAATTACCGAGCACAGTAGCGGCTGTGGCTTTTTCCATTGCATGAAAATGGTGCGAAGACTGCCAATCTTGTACTTGGCTTTGGTGGCAGTTTGCGCACTCTGGTTCGGCCTGTAAATTGAATATAGTCAATCCAATAAAAAAGCATACTACACGCACCATTAAATAATTCCTTTTTACTTTTTGCCCACACTTTTAATAAGTTATATTAGTTTTAGAATGTAAGTAAAGCCAATGACAAAAAGAAAAACGCCTTGCTTTTAAAGCAAGGCGTATAGATTATTTATCTGTATCTTTTACAGCCTTTAGTTTGGCTGCATGGTCAATCTCAAATTCAGGCATGTTTTTATTGCCCTGTATTAAGTAGTTGTCCATCCAACGCATTAGACGAAGGCTGTAATCGTACTGAGCGGCAACTTTACGGTTACCATGCCCTTCACCTGGGTAGTAGACTAAGCGTACATCTTTGCCTTGTACTTTCATGTAACGGTAAAGCTCCATTGATTGAGCAGGGTGTACGCGCGGATCCTCTTTACCATGCATGATAAGCAGTGGTGTTTTAGATTGGCCCGCCCAGTAAATAGGGCTGCGCTCTAAATACCACTGCCATTTATCCCAAGGATATGAGCGTGCGTGAACCAGATTCATTTCGTTAGAAATATCCGTTGTTCCAAATTTTGATAGTTGGTTAGATACACCCACAAACATCACACTTGCTGCAAAGTGTTCAGTCAGCTTTGTTGCACCCCACGCTGAGGCATAACCACCGTATGAGCCACCGGTGATACCAACACGTTTTGTATCAACAAGTCCCATTTCTACAAGGTGATTTTTAAAATCGACCAAATCGTCAAATTCTTTGCCTGCATAGTCGTTTTGGCCTAGTTTTGAGTAATCAACCCCCTTACCTGTTGAACCACGGTAGTTAGGATAGAAAACCGCATAACCACGCGCGGCTCCCATTTGCCCAGGGCGAGAATAATTGGTTACCCAGCCATTTTTATCATGGCTTTCAGGCCCACCATGGACAGACATAATTAGTGGGTATCGGGTACCTTCTTTATAATCAAGAGGGTAAACCAATATACCTTCTATATCGACACCATCACGTGCTTTAAGTGAGATAGTCTCTTGTTTGGCAAAGCGTTTATCATTTAACCAAGGGTTAGAATCAGTTAAACGGGTTGCTTTATTACCACGGATAATAAACACCTCATTTGGATGCTTTGCTGTATTAGCGCGCACAGTTAAGGTTTTATCTGAATCAGACACACTTAAATTGCTGGCAATAAAGCGACCTTCTTCAATGATCTTTTTATACTTTTTACTGCCCGTTTTAATACTTGCAACAAAACTTTCTGTACCAACATTTGCGATGAAGTTTAGTGTATTGCGTTTATGAGACCATTCAAAATCAACGATATGGCCCATAAAATTTGGTAGCCACTCTGTGATTTCTGCCGTTTTTGTATCAGCAATAAATAAGCGACCAGTAGCTGGATCATGTTTATCCTCAGCACCTAAAATCGCGATGTACTTACCATCAGCAGATAATTCGGCATCGCCTAATTTACCTTCGGTTTTAAAAGATAAGGTTACTTGGTCATTGGCAACATCATATAAATGCCACATTGACTTAGTGTATTTGTCATCAATAAGAGCAGTTGGTTGAGTTTTAACAAGTAGTTTTTCACCGTTAGCTGACCAATTCATATCACTAACATAATCACTAACGTTTAATGCCGTTGGCTTTAATGGTGTGTCTGTTTTTGCAAGACTAACAATGAAAAGCTGTTTATTATCAAGGCCAAGCTCATATACTTCTGCCATAAAGCCTAATTTTTTTAGCTCTTTTTCAGACTTATCTTTGGCTGGGAGTGCTAAAATAGCGACTTGTTGATTGTCAGGGCTTAGCTCGTAACTTGATATTGATGTGTCTTTTAAAGACATTACTTTTTGAGCTTGGCCACCGTCAACGGGTATTTGATACAGTGAAGTGAATTTTTCATCGTTTAATTTAGCAAGAAAATAAATGGTTTTGCTATCTTTAGACCATTGAATGCTGCCGATGTTAACCTTACCTGTGATGTACGGACGCTCAACGCCTTCGCCATCAACAATGTAAAGTTCGCTGTAATTACGACCATTTTCATCTTTGTACAGTGTACGTGGCACTGAGCGGGTAAACGCAACCGAGTCACCATCAGGGCTTACGCTTGTTTGGATAACTGATTGTATTGTTGGAATGTCGTCAATTGTAATTGTGTCGTTGGCAGTAGCAAATGTACTTGAAAGACCAACGGCTAAGGCTAAAGCAGTTTTTAGCATAGTAGTTCCCTTCGCTTGTTATGTTCTGCGGTGATTATAGCAGTGTGGAATCGCATTAGTAACAAATGCGATCAGTGGCTGTAACGAATACCTAAATAAAACCGTCGGCCATTCTTATAGATGCCCGTAGGAGCATACTGATTACGTTCATATGTGTAGGTTGTTTCGTTGGTAAGGTTTATTGCATCAACAATAATATCGAATTGTTTGTTTAGTTTTATGGTTAAATTACCGTCCAATTGACCAAAGTTTTCCATGATGGTTTCACCTACGCCAGTCGCAAAGTCAGTGCGATAATTGTATGCTAAACGGCCACTAAAGTGTTCGTTTTCGTAGTAGCTAGTTAAGTTTATTGTATGTTTTGAAGTACCAGGAATAGCGTTAAGGCTGGCATTATTACGTTTACTTCTTTGGCCATCAACAAAGGTATAATTTGCAATTAACCCGAAACCATAAAATAGCTCTTGTTGATAACCGAGTTCAAAGCCACGAATCGTACCACCACTGCCATTGATTGGTCTGTCTATTGTCATAGCAATGTTTTCATGCACTTCAACACCACGGTTAAATTCAATAAATGACTCAACATCTTTATTAAATAAAGCGGCAGACAATAGCCCTGCATCAGCAAAGTACCATTCAAGGCTCGCATCAAATTGATTTGCTCTGTAAGGGTCTAAATCAGGGTTACCGCCTTGACCTTGTGCTTGGGTGACATTGTAGTTGGTAGAAGGCATTAAGTGATTATATTGCGGGCGAGACATGACTCTGGCTACACTAAAGCGAGAAATCACATCATCGGTAATATCAATGTTGAGGTTTATACTCGGCAGTAAGTCTGTGTAATTTTTATAGTGGGTTTGCCATTGATAGCTGTCCGGAAGCTCAATAGGTGATGCGATGCGAGCATAAGCAGCGCTATCTTGACGAGTATTAACAACTCGTAGCCCAAGGTTTGCGTTGTATGTATCGCCATTTAAATTTAGCTTAACATAGCCCGCAGTCGTTCTTTCTTGTATATCAAAACGACTGGCTTTTTCTTCCTGCTGTTCAAAATTAAGTGTATTAAATTGCTCTGCAAGTAAATTGATATCAACATAGCTATAGTTTTTTAAAGTATGCTGATTACCAATGCCGGTTAAAAAATCATCTGGGATAGCAGCAGGAAAATCAGCGAGTGTCCAAGCAAGTTGCTCTGTTAATTGATCGTATGAGCCATTAATTGAGCGTAAGCGAATAAAGTCACGTTGATGATCACGGTATTTTACGCCAAATTTTATAGAAGAAATAATTGAATGATCAACGGCACGTTCAAAGTCAGCTTGTATATAAAGCTCTTGATCAGTGGAATCTTGACTGTCGTTTCTGGCCTCGGTGAGTTGCCATTGTGCAGCATCAAGAGGTGAAATTGCATAATCAGCAATGATATTTTGTTGTTGCCGTGTGTCGACACTAAACGCCGTATTTGCTGAGAATTGAGAGGTATAGTCTTGCTTTGAGCCTCCACCGCCATGAGTAAAGCCTAACTGGTAAGTATTATGCCACAAATCAGCCTGTTGCGATGCGATCAACTGAATACTGCTCGTGTCGATTTGTGATTCTCGCCAAATAGCTTCCATTGCAGTGCTATAAGGTCTATTTATATCAGTGACTTTGCTATAACGAGCAAAAGCCAATGTATTGTTGATGATTTCAGCGTCATGAATGCGACCCCCTCTGGCAAAAACGCTACTTGGTTGCCATAAAAAGTTCTGGTTACTATTATCGGCATCAAGCACTGAATACAAGCCATTTAGTTGAATATTCCAATCAAAATTAAGTTGGTGCTCAAAAGCAAATGTTGCAGTGGTAAGAATTCGACGTTGCTTAAAGAGTGCCGAACCACCACCGCCTGGCGTCCAAACTCGATTTATATCGGCTAGCCTGTCTACAGGGGAGAGGCTGTTATCATCATTCAAGGCGTAGTTTTGTTCGTGCCACCCCCATGACTCTAGGCCATCACGACGTAATGAGCGCTCATTTCGACTAAAAGTTAGTAATAAGCCAGTGCTCTGTGCACTATTTTTCCAGTTATAGAAGCTCGCTAGTTGTGGATCAAACTCACCTGATAGGTCGTTATACTGCAGTTGCGTATTTATCACAAAGTGCTTATTCGGTGTTGTAAGAGGGCGCATAGTTTTTATGTTAACCGCTCCCCCTAATGATCCTTCATCATGATCCGCTTGTGGTGTTTTATAGACTTCGAGTGAAGCAACTAAATCAGCGGGCAACAAAGTATAGTTAAACCCTCTGTTGGGTTGTGATGAAATCCACCAATCGGCTGATGCAATTGATTGACCATTTAAATAAGTACGGTTTTGCTCTGGTGTTGTTCCTCTAACACCCACTCGCTCACCTTCACCTTGAATACGTGATAATGAAATACCGGTCACACGTTGGAGTGCCTCTGCGACATTTTTATCAGGAAATTTACCGATATCTTGTGCGCTAATAGTATCTATAATTGATTGACTATTTCGTTTATCATGGAGTGACTTGACAGCGCTGTCATGAAAACCCCTGATTTGAATGGTTTCTAAAGCGTTCTTTTCTTTATCACTTGTTTGAGCAAAGCTGTACGTTGAACTAAATACAAGTAAAATAAAACCAATATAGGTAAAAATGTTAATAAAATTGAGCGTTCTTAAAGCCATGCCAAATCCAATAAAGCGGTTAATGTGTTCTTCAAGTTGCCTCATGATAATAAAATCAAGAGTTTGTTGCTTGTTGTCAGTACCTTATTTATATTTTACGCTTTCTCGATTAATTTAACCATAGATTAACCTGTGTAACAATTGAACAAATGTCGATGTCAACCCAACAAAAAGTAATGCTTAACGATGTCATCGTTGACTTTGTGAGCCTGAAAATAAAAATACAGAACGAATGGGTTGATGTAGAGTCTAGGCAATTAGCCTTGTTGTCTTTGTTATTAAAAAAACAGGGCGAAGCTGTTTCACGAGAACAGATTATGGATGCGCTATGGGGAGATGTGATCGTCAGTGATAACTCGGTGAGTCAACTGGTCACTCAACTTCGAAAAAGCCTTCATGATAATAAGTCTCCACCGCAAATTATTAGAACGATTCCTCGCATCGGCTATCAGCTAATTGCCAATGTGAGTGAACCGCCAACACTGTTTGATAAGGCTCGTCAACATTCACCAAAAAAGATGGCATTGTTTGGCGTCACAGGTATTGCTGTCGGTGTAATTAGCACTTTATTTTTACAGTATTTATTCACGGCAAAGGGCAAACCGACAGAGTTTAATTACCGTGCTCGCGTAACATCTGCACCAGGCACTGAGGCTTTTTTACGTTACTCCCCAGATGGACGATATTTAGCGTTTAGTCAGTCAAACGAATTACAAAATCAGTTTGACTTAGCTGTATTCGATCAACAAAGCCAAACAGTTCATAATATTAAAAGCTCAGGTTATTCCGAAGAAGCACCAGTATGGTCACCAGATGGTCAGTGGTTGGCATATTATCGTTATGACCCGTTACGCTGTGATATTCGCATAATAGGTGTTAATAACGCGATTGAAACATGGCGTTTGAGTCCAGAGTATACCTTAACACAGTGCCAGCCCAGCAGCGCTCCAACACGACTCAAGTGGTATAAGCCAGATGCACTTTTTGGCATTGTTTGGCACGACAACCAGCCCCGTTTGATGAAATACACGCTGAGTTTGGGTGATAAAGTTAAAGTGCAAGATACAACCTTGATAGGGGAGTTTAAACCTCTCGCGTTTGATATTAGTGGCGAAGGAAAAATGCTGATTGTTGAAAAGCAGGGCATTTGGTACACACTAAGCGAAGTGAATTTGTATAACCTGAGTGAGCAGCGCATTATTAGTCGTCAGCAGTATAAACAACAGCCCATCTATGGCGCGTTTGCAAAACATATTTGGTCAGTGGAAGATGAACTGATGCGCAGCACATTACAGGGGGTAAAACACTCATTACATAAACCTATGGGGTTTATTGCCAGTTTAGATGTAAACCCTGTTAATGGCGACGTTGCCCATGCAGAGGGGGTAGCGCAAATAAATGCCTATCAACTCAGTTTACATAAAGGCAGTGACGGAATAAGTGTTGATAAAACCACTCAGCTTGCCTCTTCAACCCGTATGGACTTCATGCCTACCGTATCAAGCAATGGTGAGCAGGTTGCATTTATTTCTGTACAGCGTCCTGGTGTCACTCGGTATTCTCAAGCAGAGATTTGGATTAAACATCAACGCCGAAAAGGAGCCAATCGAGTGGCTCAATTACCCAGCCATATTACTCCAAAATACCTGCAATTTTCGCCTAATGGCGATACATTATTGTTGCTAGATGAAAGACAAAATGTGTATTTAATAAATTCTTTTTCACGCCGATTGGTTCCCGTTATTTCAGGCTTTGAGCAATTGAACGCGGTTCGTTGGTCTGATGATAGCCAAACTATTTTTTATCAAGCAAAATCGCAGCAGGGTGAATGGCAAGATTGGCAGTATGATTTGCAACTGAGCAGTAACTCATTAAAGGCAAATAATGTGACACCCCGCAGGTTATCGCCAGCTCAGCCTCTGTGGCAATTGAATCCGTCCTACATTAACTATGAGCACACATTGCGTGTTTACCTGTCAGCAGCTTTAGAGCAACATGTTCCCTTATCACAACTATTGCCATCACTTAGTTTATATAAGCCAGCCTTATTTGAAGGGGGGATGTATTATATTCTTCGTGAAGGCCATCAGTTATCTTTGTATTGTTATGTCATTGCTTCACAAGAAAATATATTTATTAAAAAGCTAGGTGCTTATGGGTTAGATATAGGAGTTAATTTGACAATGAGTAGCTCTGTGGATGGAACACAATTGGTGTTTAGTCAGGTTGATGGTATTGAAACTGATATTTTATTACATCAAGTGGTTAATTAAGTAGCGTTAAAAAGGCTGAAATGGCTTGAGTACTCCAGTTTCTGTCGCGTGCTTCATTGAGCGCAGCTTGTGCAGAGAACTTAGCTTGTTCGATTTGTTTTTGTTGTTGTTGAAGTTTGGCCTGTAACAACAATAGTTGTGGATGGCTTTTATCTAGTTTTAATGCATCATCTAATGCCTGTTGAATATCAGCAACGGGTTCGTTTAATTCAAAAAGAAGTGCTGCTAAATCGCGCTTAGCTCTAAAGTGGCCTTGTACGGCTGCCGCAATTAGCCATTTTCGTGCTTTGTTAGGTGCATAATCAACATACTGTTTGTTTAATAACTCACGACCAAGGCGATATTGAGCATTAGCAAAACCATTTTGCGCGGCCAATAAAACCCAATTTAAGCCTTTTTGCCTGTCTACTCGACCATAATCACCGCGCAGCAAATTAGCGCCTATTCGGTATTGAGAATTAGCGTAACCATTGCGAGCTGAGGTAAGTAATAACTCACTACTGGCGGTGTCTTTTTGCCAGTGATATTTCAATAACTTACTAGCATTGTACTTATCAGAGCTTAACCAATTAGCAATATAGTATTGAACTAGTGCATTACCTTGTTCGGCTGCATCTATTAGTTCACTTATTTCACTTTGGTAACTTTTTTGCTGACGCTGAAAACTTTGCTGGTATTGCTCACCTTTGAAGGTTGTAAAGTGATAGAGCAAAGAGCGATTATAATATGCGTGTTCTATCTCGCTAGGTGCTTTATATTGCCAACGTTTGACAGCATTTATGAGAGGCTTGTCAAACGTATTTTTGGGGTAAGAGTCTACGAGTGTAATATCGCCAACAGCGCCGTTTTTATCAATATCAAACTCTAACCAAACCCAACCCTCTAAACCATTGTTGTAGGCGTGTTCGGGGTAGGTTGGTTCAACGGTATAGATACGATACACACTTTGTTCATGCACAGGCTCTGCGGTTAGTTCTGGGCGCAGTTCTTGATCATACTTTTCATAACTAATATTCGTTAACAAGGCTGCGTATGCATCTTCAAGTGCTTGGTGTTGTTGTTCACTTTGTTTGGCGATAAGCCTTGCAGTATCGCGTGCTTCTTCTAGGCCAAAATCAGCGGCTAAATTAAACCACGCATAAGCTTTGGCAGGGTTTTTCTCACGGCCTTGACCATGCAAATACATAACACCAATATTATATATCGCATCAACATTACCTAACTGAGCAAGCTCGTAAAACTGTTGCTGAGCTTTGTTATAATCGCCTTGATGATAAGCTAATGTGGCATCGAGAAGATCGGCTTTTACACTAAAAGATAAAAGAGCATAAGTGACCAGCCATGCAAATAGTTGCATGGTTCGAGTTGCACGTTTTGCATCTTTTGGGTGAGTGGTTATGAGCGACACTGGTAATTTATTTTAAGATTTTAAAAGCTCTTTAGTCATTGATTGTACTTGTTTTAGCCATGATTGCTAGAACAACACATGCTATTTAATCAATAAAAAAAGCGGTGAACAAAGTCCACCGCTCAAAGACCTCAGGGCATTGAGGCTCACCATCCATGGCGATAGTCGGATACCTGTGTTAGCAAGTGTGTCGACTAGAAATTGAAACGAACCCCAGCAGAAAAGCGACGCCCATCAGCATATACGCCTGTAAGTGCTTGCTTAACGCCTTCCTCTTGATAGCTGAAGGTATGCTCATCTGTTAGGTTGGTTGCTTCGAAAACAGCAGTGATGTTTTCAGTGATATTAAAGTTAAAAGTGGCATCAACTTGGCCGTAATCATCTTGATAACCAGGCCATGCACGACCTGTGTCGTAACCAGTACGGAAGTTATAAGAAATTCGACCGCCAAAACGTTCAGTTTCGTAGTAAGTGCTGATGTTATACGTATGCTCAGAAATACCAGGAATAAGCACATCGTTGCCTTCTAAGTCTTTTGACTCTCCATCAACAAATGTGTAGTTAGCCGCGACCCCAAACCCTTCTGTTATTTCTGTTTGGAAACCAAGCTCTATTCCTTTTAATGTGCCTGACGGACCATTAATCGGACGGCTTATTTCAATTTCCACACCGTTAAATATTTCGGTTTGGGTGTTATTGCCTAAAGTAGACTGTAAGTCTTTATAGAACAGAGCGGCTGAAAAAATGCCTGCATCAGCGAAATACCACTCGTAGCCAACATCAAATTGTGTTGCACGGTATGGGTCTATATTTGAGTTACCACCCGTACCTACACGAGTTTCTGTGTTATAGGTTGTGGCATTCGTCATTGCGGCGTAGTCTGGACGCGTCATAACACGTGCAGCACCAATACGAAGTAACATGTCGTCATTTAAGTCAATTGCTAAATTTAAGCTTGGAAGAATATCAAAGTAACTGGTTTCTTCTTCTTGCCACGCTTTAGCATCAGCAGGTCCTACATAGGCACCTGTGGTTTGTTTGGTTTCAACTAAACGCACACCCACGTTACCACGCATACCTTCCACATCGATATCTGCTTTTACATAACCTGCGAAGATGTTTTCTTCGATTGCAAAGTTACTATCGAACAGTAGGTTATATTGCCAATCAAGGGCATCACCATCACGACGTACTTTTCCAAGATCCGTCATTGCATAATCACGCAATGTACCGCTTGATCCAATATCCGATAAGAAGTCGCTTGGTGCAGGGTTCGAATAGTCGGCTAGGCTCCAGTTTAGATCTGTGCGAGTCTGTGACTGCAAGCGAACATTTTCACGCTTGTGATCACGGTATTTAACACCGAACTTAATTTTACTGAATACTGCGACATCAATTGCACGCTCAAAATCTGTTTGCGCATAGTATTCTTTATCGAGTGCATCATTTGAGTCGTAACGTAAAAAGCCTAAATTCCATAAACTACCATCGGCAGGATCGTTGGCGTAACTTGTTTCAATACTTTCAGTGTTTGCCGCGTTGTAGCTATGTACCGTGTTACCTTCCCAGCCAACGCTTCGGTCTGTTTGAGTTCCTCCCGAACCTTCTGTTACACCAATGTGGTAAGATGATTTCCACGTTTCGCCTTCATGAACCAGTTTAATATCGTATGAATTGGTTTTAAGTTCTGAATTACGAACTTTTGTTTCATCAAGAACATTATTCCCTGTTTCAGATAAACCAAAGGTACCAGCTTGGGCGAAGCGACCTACCTTGTCATGATCAACAACATCTAAAGACGTGTATTGTGAACCACCATAGCCAGGTAACCAAAGGAAGTTTTGGTTGGCATTATTGGCCTTCATGGTTGAATCAAGTGCATTGAAGGTAATATCAATATCGTCTGTTGGGCGGTATTGAAGTGTTAAATTGAAACCTGTTCTGATTCTTTCTTGGGTGAACATGGCTGAACCACCACCACCAGGTGTGTACACATCTTCAATAACAGAGCCATCTTCTAGGGTTACATCACGGTGTGTCCAGCTCCATGCTTCAATACCATCGCGACGAAGATTACGTTTTTGTTTAAAAACAGAGACGAGTGCACCAAACGTTTCGTTGTCATTTTTCCAGCTGTAAAGACCTGCAAGTTGTGGGTCTGTTTCGCCAGAAACCTCGCTGTGCTGCATCAGCACTGAGCCTGCTATTTTATTTGCTTCAAGATCGAGAGGTTTGCGTGTTCTAACAATTACCGTACCACCGATCGAACCTTCATCAATGTCGGCTTCAGGTGATTTATAGACTTCAAGGCCTGATACTATTTCAGAAGGAAGCATTGTATAGTTAAAGCCCCTGCTTGCTGATGAATCGACCCACCAATCTGCAGAGCCAACTGCTTGGCCATTTAATAAAGTACGGTTTTGGTTTTCTGAGGTACCACGAATACTAATACGTTCACCCTCACCAAACGCGCGACTCATTGATACGCCCGTTATACGTTGTAGCGATTCGGCAACATTTTGATCAGGAAACTTACCAATATCTTCTGATGTAACGGCATCTACAATTGAGTTTGCATAGCGTTTTGTATTGAGTGACTTTACAACGCTGCCGCGAATACCGCGGACTTGAATAACTTCTACTTCATCGGTGGTAGCTTTATCTGCCTCATTAGCAAATACAGGTAAACTGATACCCGTACTTACCAATGACAAGCTGATAGCTAAACTTAATTTATTTTTGTTCAAGCTTAACATTGTCGATCCCCTTGAATTCGAACTGTTGTCTTATCATTTGTGTTTGTACTTGTGTGGATACACATAGCACTGAATTGTTGTCAAACTAACGCAACTTCATGTTGCTTATTTTTCTTGCTCTGATTTTAGGCAGCGCTGTCATTTTTAGTTTGAGAGGCTATTAAACGCTTTTAAATGCAGGGGAGTCTTGAATCTGATTGAAAAGTTATGAAATGTTAAAAATAGATTAAATTAAATGATTTTTTCTAGTTTATTTAATTGAATTAACAGTGTTTTTTAATTTTAAAAAAGTTTCGTTTCTTTAATAAGTTAAGTTTACTTATTAATTTTGAGGTAAAAATTAGCGCATGATTCATAACTTATAGATGTAAAAGTGTGCAAATATTCGCTATTTGAACTCGTAATTATTAACAGTTCTTTGTGAATGTGGCGACGCGAACAAACGTGTTTTAGGCACGTTTATCCGCATTTTAGTGAAGGCTATTAGGCACCTTGTCGCTTAATTAAGCAAAAGTGCTTTTTACCACGTTGGATTAGCCAATACTGGTCAAATAACCCAAAATCAAGCTCTTGATTATCTGAGGTTACTTTATTGCCATTGACACTAATGGCGTTACTGTCTATTAGTTCCCGCGCAATACGCTTTGATTTAGCTAACCCAGTCTCTACTAATAACGCTAGCATGTTTTGCGTTGCACTTGCTATGCAAGGCAAACCATCGAGTTCTAATTGTTTTAGCTCACTTAAGCTCAACTGCTGAACATGACCTGTAAATAAAGCGTGTGTTATGCGCTGTGCACTTTTAAGTTCTTTTTCACCATGAACAAAGCGTGTCATTTCTGCTGCGAGTATCAGCTGTGCTTCAGGTTTAGCTGTACTTGCTTTGTCTCGTTGTTCAATTGCATTAATGTCTTCACAGCTTAAAAAGGTGTAATAGCGTAAAAGCGTGTAAACATCAGCGTCGCTTGTTGATAACCAAAATTGGTAAAAAGCATAAGGAGACGTTTTTGTTGCATCGAGCCAAATAGCGCCTCCTTCTGTTTTTCCAAATTTAGTGCCATCTGATTTTGTAATTAACGGCAAGGTTAAGCCAAAGACTTGAGCGCTATTTTGCCTGCGAGTAAGATCAATACCACTGACAATATTACCCCATTGATCGTTACCACCAATTTGTATACTACAACCATACTGACGATTTAGCTGTGCGTAATCGTAAGCCTGCAGCAAAGAATAACTAAATTCAGTAAACGAAATACCTTGCTGAGCGCGGTGCAGGCGCTGTTTTACTGACTCTCGGTTGATCATATTATTGACAGAAAAGTGCTTACCTACATCACGGAAAAAAGTGATGACATCTATATCCTTAATCCAGTCAGCATTGTTAACCGTTAGTAAGGGTTTATCTAAATGAGGCAATAATAAATTTTGAATTTGGCTTGTTAATGCCTTAACCCAATCTGTGACTATCTGCTCGCTATTTAAGTTGCGCTCATTAGCTTTAAAGCTAGGATCGCCAATCATACCTGTCGCGCCACCTATAAGCGCAATTGCTTGATGGCCCGCGTCTTGAAAGCGCTTAAGCATAATAAGTGGTACTAAATGACCAATATGAAGGCTTCCCGCAGTTGGGTCGAAACCACAGTACACAGTTTGAGGTGCATCATCGAGTTGCTGCTGCACCTGTTCAATGTTACTGGCTTGAGCAATTAGCCCGCGATCATTTAATTGTTGAATAAGTGTCATCTGTCTTGTCTTAATTTTTACTATTAGGTTGACAGAGTACGGATAGAGAACAGCGATTTGTATGTCTCAAAAGGGACAGTTTTAGGTTTATTGCGTAATTAGGTGGTTTAAGAAAAGCTGGAAAAGTTCACTTAATGAGGCCACGTGTAATTTTGCATAGATGCGTTTTCGGTGGTTTTTAACTGTGCCTTCAGATAAACCAAGCTGGGTTGCTATTTCTTGGCTATCAAGGCCTTGAATAATTAAGGTTACGATTTGTTTTTCACGTTTTGTAAGCAAGTGCTGACCAAAAGTGAATAGGGCATGCTTAATTAATTCGCGTTTTTTCTCAGTATGAAGCGCAGGTTGCAATAAAGATTCAGCAAGAAGAAATTCTGCTTGTAGCCAATGTTGCTGGCATAGTGACTGAATTAGACAAAAGTGTGACTTTAATGTGTTTATATCTTCACGAGTAAATACATGGTCTTTTTTGGTTTTACCTAAGTAAATAATGACCCAGCGCTCAGGCTCTATCTCAATAACGAGACAAAGCTCATCTTGCCAACCTGTTTGTAAGTAAAAATGTGAGTAATCGGTTGAGGAGATTTTAGCTTTATTGTTAATGATATCTTTTAAAGAATGAACCCCTTGTTTTTTGTTGCTTAAAATCATCTGATAAAAGGGATCATCACGAAACGATGCCGTTAAGTAGCGCTCAAAAAGTAGCTCACGTGACTCTTTAATTGAGTCATACAAATAAATTGGATGTTTATTACCTCTTAAACCCGTTATAACAGCACAATCAAAATTTACAATATGATTGATAAAAGCCACTAACTTAGGCGTAAACGTGACTGAATTAATTGCCGAAATGGAAGCGGCGAGTAACTGATTAAATGTTTTTTCTATCATGAGATTAAGAGGTAATAATGCGCTTGGAACATCATAACGCAGGGAGGAGTATTTTTAAAAGTGACAGGTGTTATGAGAGTGATGTGAGGTGTAAAAGTTTAAATAAGCTAATGTAATGGCTTATGTAGCCGATAAAGATCTATCTTATATAATCAAGGACGTGTTATGAAGATTAATCCTGGCGCTATGTTGTTTGGCTTAAAACAAAGCAAAAACAATCAACAAGTTAAATTGGCAACACCTGTCGATGCTGAGCTTCGCTTAAATGATGAGTTAAGTAAGCTTGCAACAGATACTTTCCAAAAAAGCGCAACACCTGAAACAGAACCAACATACACAAAGCCTCTTACCATGAGTGCTAGCAAGATTGATTTGAGCAAAACAATTGATGAAGCGATGCGAGAAAAAGCGATTGCGTTAGGGGAGCTTTATTTGCCAGGTGGCAGTGTACCACAAGCTGTGGAGAAGATGTTGTCGCCTTATGACAGGCTGATGTCAGATATAAGTCAGCAGCAGCCAGCTTTAGCGGATAAAGATTGGGGAATTGCTATTAATCAATCTGGCAAATTAGAAGCAACGGGTGCGCTTACAGACAATGAAAAAGAATTTTTAGAAACCAAGCTAAACAACTCAAAAGTTTTAGTAACGGCTATTAATGAATTTAAGTCTAGTTACCTAAAAAATATTGTGTTTGAAAATAATGGGTGGGGCAAGTTTAATGTTACTAAAGAAAACTTTGCTGATGTGTTCGATTTCAAAGAGATACTAGAAGCTTCAAGAAGTGACGAAGGCTTTTATAAGACATGGGGCTACAAAACCAGTTGGTTAAAGTTATATGACAATGTTTTAGCACAACTGAGCATGAATACAACACGGAAATAACCAAATTCTACGCTAATTTTTTAAAATTTGAATAAGCCTAGTTTTTCCCTATTTGCCTTTAAAGCTAGGTAAATCGTTAATACAAGGGCTACAATCGAGCCTCCTCTTTTTAGTACTGTTTATCAAGAGTAATGGTTGGGTGCTTACCGGTAAGATGAAATGATAGATTATTTTCTTAGTATTCTAATGATACTTCCAGCGACTCTATTTTTATTCTTAATAGTTTTGTTTATTTTAGCTCCAAAATACGCAAAGAAAGAGCTTTTCAAAAGCTATTACAGTGGAACAGGTGCTATTTATAATGGTTTTAAGCTATTCAGAACTAAATACTATCGAGAAGATAAAGTGTCGGTATGTAAAGCCATAAAATATTCATCTCTAGCAGTCGTAGGATTATTTATTCTTATGGCTTTTTTAATCAAGTTTGGTGTAAAACTACAATAGCAGTTTGAGAAAGATATATTGAGTTTGGAAACTTTAGCTTATAGATTATAACGGTTGATTAACTCGTCAATTTTTCTTCTCACTGGGGCGACCACATCTGATTGGTTTGCTAGTATGGCGACAATGAATCCACTATCAAGATGAATATCTAAACGCGCATCAACCCCTAAATAGGCACCGCCGTGTCCTACTTTACGATTGTTAGGCTCGCCACTTACAGAAAAACCATAGCCGTACCAAAAAGCAGAGTTATATTGTGTCTTCTCAGAGTAAGCGTCTTCGGTAAAGGCTTTACTGAGTAATTTAAATTCGGTTAGAGCCAGAGAAAAGTTATGTAAATCTTTGAGAGTAGAAAAACCGCCACCTGCGGGGCTGCCTTTAACCGCTCTGGTGTAACGGCTGTCTACCCACTGGTCGCTATACGATCTTTTTAAATAACCAGACGCTAAGTTATTTGTTACCGAATCAAGCTCGAAACTTCCTGAATTAGGCATATTTGCTTTATTGTAAATATTTTTTTGAACATATTCGTAATAGCTTTCGCCAGAGACTTTTTCGATAACTAAGCCAAGCATTAACATTCCTGAGTTACTATAGCGGTTTCGTGTACCTGGCTTGAATAGCAGTTCGCTCTTTGATATGAGTGGCTTGTATGCAGCTAGGTCTCTGTATATTTCTTTATTACTTTGATTAAATTCGTCGTTAAAAAAGTTTCCTAATCCTGATGTATGTGTCATGAGCTGCCTGATAGTGATCAAATCAGCGTGCTCTTTGGGTAGCCAGCTCTTATCAACATACTGGATTAGCTTATCTTCAAATTTTAATTTCCCTTGCTCAATTAGCTGTAACGCTGCAATTGCAGTGAACATTTTGTTGATTGAGCCTAAGGCAAATCGTGTATCTATTTCATTTTTTTCATTCCATGTTCGATTCGCATAGCCGACAGCGTCTTGATAAATGATGTTACGGCCTTTAGCAACTAAGACAGAGCCTGAAAAAGCATCTTTAGCAGCTAGGTTATTTATAAAGCTCGACAGTGCTTTTTTTAGTTCTTGCCTAGAAATCGGCTGTTTAGGTATTTCCTGGGATTCAGGGTCTTGTAATGTGAAATAATTAAATTTATGAGGAGGGTTCTCTTCTTTATTGATGATTAGGTTGTATTTTAGCTGATTGTTGCTTGATATAACTTCGACTATTTCATTGTTACCTTCGGATGGTAAAATGTTTACTAGCTGGAGCTTGCCATAGGTATTTTGGGAATTTAGAAAGACGCCTACATGCGCATCAATACCAAACCTTTCTATTACATTTTCAGACATATTATTAGAAACATAATCAATGGCCTCAAGGCGCGAGCCTTCATTAAATACGTTGATGAATGTGGGAGCTAACGCTTTATTCGCTAATGAGGGGAGAGAATAAAGTAATGTGGTTATGATTAATAAAAACGTTTTCATTGAAATTCCTTTGCTGATGAAAAGACAGAGTGGAGATAGTGTTAGTTGTTTTATCTTCGTCCACTACTTTTATGCGGCAAGAACTAATTTTGACGTTCATTAAGTGCAAAAACTGCTAGTTAATACCAATAATAAGATGATGCTAAATTAATAACTCTATGTTTGTTTTACAAAAATGTATGCGCGAATTTACTGTGTACTCGGTAAAGAAAATACCTTCTGCTATCTTCTGAATACTTCATTTTTACCTTCTACTAGCAATTTATCGCTGTTTCATAAATGCGACAGCCAGCCCTGAAGAAACAAACGTGACCCCAGCTCCAATATTTAGCCCAGAGACTAGCTTGGGCTTATCTTTCAACCATTTAAAGAGTTGCGATGAAAAAACACCCATTAGGCTAAAGCCAATTGCTGTTAATATCGCAAACCAAACCCCGTAACCAATCATTTGAATTGTTACTGAACCCAAGTTAGGGTTCACAAACTGGGGTACAAATGCCAGAACAAAGATCCCTGGTTTGGGGTTTAATGCAGCTGAGAGAAAGCCGGTAGAAAAGATAGTTGTTAGAGATTGCTTCTTAGCAGGCTCTAATGAAAAGAGGTTTTTCGTACGTAGCACTTTTACACCTAACCAAATTAGGTAAGCGGCACCGACTAGTTTTACGACATAAAATGCGACTTCAGAGGTTTGAATTAACAGTGTCAGGCCAAAAGTAGCGGCAATAACATGAAATAAAATACCCGCACCAGAAGAGACTCCCGACATAACCGCCGCCATTCGACCTTGACTTAATCCTCGTCCAATCGCGAGTAAATTATCTGGCCCAGGAGAGATAACGAGCAATAAGCAAGCAAGTGTATAAGTTACAAAAACCTCGAGTGGGAACATGAAACCTCCTTGTTACATGGCAAATAAAGCAAATAACTATATGTTTAAAGACGATGTGTACTTTATTTATACTTTCATTGAATGCTGCTTTTGTAAACTAGTTATATGGACTAATGTAAAGAAGAACTCGATAGGGAAAGGGTTTTTAATCTTTATTCGTATTGATATTGGTGAGTTATTTTTGGCAAAAAGCCCCAGGAAACCTAGGGCTTAATAGTGTTACAAGCTCTTTTTCGGTGGCAGTGCAACGTTTGCGAATATAAGGCCTGCCACGAGCGACATGAAGATCAAAAAGGTTTGTTGACCAATGTGATCAGCATATACAAAATCTTGACCCTCAATTAATGAGTTAAGACCAATATAAGTTTTACTGCCCGGAACCAATACAATTAAGCCTTGCATAGCAACAATAGAAGCAGGCGCATTTGCTACACGGTTAAATAAATTACTAAACACACCCACAGCAAGTGCACCAACAAAAGTACCTAATGTGTAATCTAGATACATTGCTGAGCCAATACTGGTTCCATAAGCAATAAAGCCAGAGGCAATAGACCAAACGGCATGTTTAATCTTGGTTCTAAAAATGACAATTAGGCTACTACACAGCATAAAAATAGCCAGCCATGCTGTCCACTTGGGTAATGGCTCAGGTTGTATAAAGTCTGTTTGTCCAAAGAGGGCAAAGCCAATTCCAATCCCTATAAAAGCACCAAAATAAAGCTTAAATAACAGCATAAAGGAGTCCATCACCCTTGCTGTACCAGATACTAAGTGTCTTGCTGCAAGTTCAGCGAGCCCAAGGGCAAGGGCAAGCCCAGGTATAAACACAATAATGGCAGAAAGCACCACTAAGCGTATGTTTATTTCGGCATCAAGATAGACACTAATTGCACAGGCTAAAATTGCTGAAACGATTGCGACTAATGGTTCGAGCATATGAGCGACACGTTTAGAACGTGTTGACCAAAGTACAAATAAATAAACAACGAGCGTGAGTAATGCTGACCAAAATACGTCATTCCAGCTGGTGCCCATTAACATTGCAAATGCACCACCAGAGGTTGCAAACGCGACACCTGTGGTAAATTTGTTGTACGGATTAGGCATGGTGTAAATAATGTCGAGCTGTTTATCAACCTCTTGTAACGTTAACTCGCCATTGAGCATTTTGTTTACTAAGTCATCGGTATCAGCCAGCGAGCCTAAATCGTGATCGCCAGGATCTACACGTGCAACATGGGTGTATTCTTCTTCGTGGCCGTCTGTCCAGATCACAAAAGTAACGGATGTGGGCGACATAACAAAGGAAGACTTGAGCCCAAGGTATGTAGCAACTTCCATTAGGTGCGCTTCAAGTCGGTAAGCAGGTGTGCCATATTTATGGAGCATTTTACCCAGCTTAACGATAAATTTTCGTTTTTCAGTAAACGTTGCGTTTTTCAAAGGTGTTTTGAACCAAAGGTTAAATTGTTCAGTTAAGGATAGACCAAATTTCAATAAGATATAGTCATTGCTAAAGACAATATCGGTTAAATTTTCCAGCGCGATTTTAGCGGCAAACGCCGCTATGTCTAGTAATATTTAAGAGGAATTTACTTATTTTTTGCCTCAATCCATTGCGCCATATATTGTGTTGAACGCATAGTGTGATGTTTCAGCATTTGCCCCGTGAAATTTGCTTGCCTATGGCTAATAAGAGATTCACTCACGGCCTTTATTTTAGCGATTAGTTGGGTTTGAAGCTTTGATTTATCATAATATTTTTGCAGTAACTGTTGCCCATGTTGTTGGGCTTGAGTAAATTGCGCTTCGCTTTTGTAAAGTGCAACCGCTGCGTCGGCAAACTGCTCGGTACTTTCGCATAGGGCACCCGGCCAAGGTTCATCTTTGTGCATACCTTCACTGCCTATTGGGGTGGTGACACTCGGTGTTTGCATAATCATCGCTTCAAGTAATTTACCTTTGATCCCAGCCCCAAAACGTAGTGGCGATAAGCACACTTTAGCCTCTTCCATTACTTTATAGGCATCTTCAGCCCAGCCTTTAATTAAAAAGCCTGTTTTTGGATTATTAAGTGCCGTTGCTTTGGGTGGTGGATAAGAGCCGTAAATATGTAATTCGGCATCAGGCAATTGTTTTCTAATAAGCGGCCAAATCTGTTGTAAGTACAAAACAGCATCCCAATTTGGCGCATGACGAAAATTACCTATCGTCATAAAATGTTTGCGCTCACTGAATGATTTAGTGGCCAGGGGCAATGTTGTTAAATCAACTAAAAAGGGGAGGTGATGGAGCAAGGCTGCATCAACGTTGAATACGTCATTCAGTAACTGGATTTCAAAGTGTGAAATGATCAAACTAATGTCAGAGCGCAAAATGGCGGCAATCTCACGTTTTGCAATATCGCTGTGTAAATCTGCTGTGGTAAATTCGCGCCCTGCTTTATGTGCTTCGTGGCGGGCGTTTCTTAAACATTGAAGGTCTTCAGTGTCGAGAATTTTCAGAGCGTTAGGGCAGTATTTATCAATACGCCAGCCAAATTGTTCTTCCATCATAAAACGGTCAAACATAACAATATCGGGATTATAAGATTGCACATAGTCATCAAAACTTGAGCAATTTAGTGCAATAACCTGTGTACTAATGCCATCATCACTGAGGTCGACCATGTGTTCTGTTTTTTGTGCAGGGCTTGCAAATTCAACCTGCCAACCTTCGCTGCGAAAAGCCCGCAATAACGACATCATATGTGTGCCGGCTGCTGAGGAATTTGGCTCAGGCCACACATAGCCGATCACTAACACTTTTTTCATTTACTTGAGTCTCTTATTTGTAGGTTGACGTCCACCAAGGTTCGAACAGGGGGAGTCGACTGATTGAGCAATTCGTTGAGTACTTGGCAGGTTCTTTTGCCTATTTCATCGGCATTGATAGCAATGGTTGATAAAGAAGGCAGCATCAAGCGTGAGTCTTCAAGATCGTCAAAGCCAACGACCTTGATGTCTTTTCCAGGCTCAAGGCCATGTTGGCGCATAGCTTCAATAACGCCGTATGCAATCACGTCATTAAAACAAATAATTGCTTGCGTACTCGGTGCTTGGGTAATCAATTTATCGAACGCTTCGCGTCCACCTTGACGATTGGTGGGGCCTTCAATGACGCATTTTTCATCATGAATGTTAAATTGTTTTAAAGCCGATAAAAAGCCGCTTAATCGTTCATGGTAATCAGATATTTCACTAGTACCACCTAAAAAAGCAATGTCTTCAATACCCTGTGACAGAATATGGGAGGTGGCTACATGCGTGCCTTTTTTATTATCCGGCAGAATACAAGGGGCTGCAGAAAATGGGATCTCACGCATAATATTAATAACAGGAAACCCACTTTCTATTAGATCATCTTGCCAGCTTTGCTCAGTGCCAGGAGCCGGACACATGATAAAAGCAGCGACATTATATTCTTTTAATGTTTTTACAACTTGTTTTTGCCTTTCAACATCCTCAGCAATGTTTACCAACATAGGCAACATACCTAAAGCTAAAATATGCTTTTCAAGGCCCACTGCCAGTTGCGCAGAATAGGGGTTAGTTAAGTCATTAATGACAAGGGCAACCAAGTTTGAGCGTTTACTTCTCAGTGCCGCTGCATCACGATTGTATACATACCCCAGCTTTTCAATTGCGCTAAGTACTTTATCCTTACTTTTTTTACTGACCTTATCACTGTTTGTTAGGACTAAAGACACGGTAGATTTGGATACTTGAGCTTCTTTAGCAACATCCCAAATTGTGACTTTGCCTGTTTTTTTAATCATTATATTTAGTGAGAAGTAGTGAAAAGAGTACGCTTATTTTAGCGTAATTTTCAGGTTTAAGTCACTGATTGGCAGCTAAAAGAGTCGAAACTCTTTATGAATTGCCCTAAACTGTCTAGATTATCGAGAATAAAAACGAAAAAGGAACCGATATGAAAGCATTTAAATTGCTTTTTGCGCTAGTTATTGGCGTATCCGTTAGTACCTCCAGTTTTGCCAACGAAGGATACCAAACTCCGTCACCAGCTCTTGCGGCTGTTGTTGATGCTAAATTAGCGCCCAGTAGCTACCTATCAAATGATGGTCAGTGGTTGGCGTTATTCGATAGAAAACGCATTGAAACATTACAAGACCTGTCAAAAGAAGAGCTTAAGTTAGCGGGTATAAAGCTTAACCCTGCTAATTTCTCACGTTCTCGAGAGCGAACAAAATTTACAAATATCGTTCTAAAGCATGTTGAAACAGGCACCGAAATAGAGGTAACGGGGTTACCTCAAGGCATTATTCGCGCGCCAAGTTGGTCTAGCGATAGCCAGTATTTAGCGTTCGTTGTAGAACAAGCGTCTGCTGCAAACTTATGGGTTTATAATGTCAGTACTAAACAAGCAAGGCAGTTAAGTGACACCGCTTTAAACTCAGTGCTTACTCGTTCGCCCTATAGTTGGCTACCAGATAGCAGCGCGTTGGTTGCTAATGCAGCCGTTAATTTAGGCAAAGCACGCCTTTCGAATGACACAACGGGGGCAGTGCCCGTTATTCAACAAAGTAGCGGTGAAAAAGCCCCTGCGCGTACGTATCAAAATTTACTTAGTAGCCCATTTGATGAGGCGCAATTTAAGTTTTATGGACAAAGCCAACTTACCTATATTCCGCTTAGTGGTCAGGCACAGCCGATTGGCCAACCAGGCTTAATTAAATCATTTTCAGTCTCACCTGATTCAACCAATATTTTAGTAGGCATGATTGATGAGCCATTCTCATATCAAGTTCCTTACAGCCGGTTTGCAGCCACATGGCAAATATGGGGTATGCGAGGGTATACGTTAGCTGAGCTTGCTAAGCAGCCGCTAGCAGACAATATCCCACAAGGTTATGACAGTGTTCGTACTGGTCCTCGTGAGTTTCAATGGCGTGCAGATCAAGGTGCAGAAGTTATTTGGGCACAGGCGCAAGATGGCGGCGATATGAAAACAGACGTGCCTCATCATGACTATCTTTATAGCTTGCGTGCACCGTTTAAACGTGACCCAAAATTATTTGCTAAAGTCGAACGTCGCTTTGATTCAATAGAGTGGGGCAATAATAATGTTGCACTGTTATCTGAATGGCGCTTTAGTGATAGGCAGTTACGCACATACGTTATTCAGCCGCGCAATGCTGATCGAAATCGCGTGTTATTTTCAGAGCGCAGCTATAACGATGCTTACAAAGATCCAGGTAAACCCATTTATGAGCGAAACGATCTCGGTGTAAGTGTTATAAAAGTCGTTGGCGAGCGTTATGTTTTCCTACGTGGTAATGGGGCATCTGAACAGGGGAATATCCCATTCTTAGATCGTTATGATGTAAAAACAAACTCAAAAACGCGTATTTGGCAATCGGCTGCACCTTATTATGAACGTATTCGTGCGATGCTGGATGATGAAGGTGAGCGACTCATTACCATTAGAGAATCTAAAACCGAGCAACCTAACTTTTTTATCCGTGATTTAGACGACGATACGCTGACACAACTAACGACGTTTGAGCATCCTTATCCTGAGTTTAAAGGGGTCACAAAAGAGCTTATTCGTTATCAGCGTGATGATGGTGTTGAGCTAAGTGGTACTTTATACCTGCCACCAGGCTATGATAAAACTCAAGGCACATTACCTGTGTTAATGTGGGCTTATCCACTTGAATATAAAGATAAAGCGGTTGCTTCACAGGTACGTGAGTCTCCTTATCAATTTACCTATATTGGTTATTGGGGGCCAATGCCTTATCTTGCAAAAGGGATTGCGGTATTTGACGATCCGAAAATGCCAATTGTGGGTGTTGATGGCAAAGAGCCAAATGATTTATTTCGTAAACAGCTGGTGGCAAGTGCTAAAGCTGCGGTTGATGTGTTAGTTGAAAAGGGCATTGCAGATAAAGATAACATTGCTATAGCTGGTCACTCATATGGTGCCTTTATGGTGGCAAACTTATTAGCTCATAGTGATTTATTCAAGACAGGTATTGCTCGCAGTGGCGCTTATAACCGCACCTTAACGCCATTTGGTTTCCAAGGTGAGGAGCGTGATTTTTGGCAAGCCCAAGATGTGTATGCGGCTATGTCACCGTTTTTCCATGCTGAGAAAATCAATGAGCCAATGTTAATGATCCACGGTCAAGAAGATCCAAACTCAGGTACATTCCCAATGCAAAGCGAGCGTATGTACGCGGCATTAAAAGGTCTTGGTAAAGAAGCCCGCTTAGTGATGCTGCCGTATGAGGCTCATGGTTATCGCGCTCGTAAGAGCCTATTGCATGTGCTTTGGGAGCAAGAGCAATGGCTTGATAAATACTTACTAAGTGAAGAAGAGCCTGTAGAGCCAGCTGCCGCTGAAAGTGTCACTCAGTAATGAGTTAAATGTTTATATTAAAAATCCCCGCCCTCAAAGCGGGGATTTTTGTATTTATGGTTGTAAAGTTTCTTTCAAAGTAAAGAAATCGATTTAATGAGTTGTTTTTGTTACTACATTAGCCAAATATCAATTTGCCATTTATTTGCTGTAGATAGAGGTAAGATTTTCTGTTATTAATAATTAGTTGTTAAAGATATTAAGATTAAATTGAGCTAGATATGGAAAAAGCCTATTGGCTTGATATTAAGTTTATTTAAAAAATGGAGTTTTAATGAAATATATTTTATTGCTTACCTTATTATTAATCTCTTCTTTTTCTTTGGCTTCTAAAGAGTTAGATTTGGAAAAATTCGCACAAACATATTTCAAGCTTATGACAGCTACTCAGGCTCCTAATGCATCTAGTGTTGAGTTAGAAAAATACCTGTCTTTACTAACAGACGATATTGGGCATTCCCATTTACCTTATGTTGTTGATGATTCTAGATTACCTGATGGCAAAGAGTCGATGAGAAAGGGGATGACTTTTTACTTGGGAGCACATACCGAATATGAAGCGACGTTATTAGACGTATTTGTTTTTAACAAATCAGCCATTGCGATTCGATACAAAAATTATGCAAAAGGTGTACACCCACAAAGTAAACAGCCGATTGAATATTCTCAAACAATGATGGAAGTGCTTGAACTAGAAGATGATAAAGTTGCGGTAATTCGTAAGTATCATGAGTAATGTTTATAATTCAACTAACGTTCTCAGATAATAAATCTCAAGCTAAAGATTTCATGGAGAGCCATAAAAAATGGCTCCAGTCGGGGTTCGATAAAGGTATCTTTGTGTTATCTGGAAGCTTACAGCCTAACGCAGGCGGCGGCCTTATTGCAGTCGATGTTTCCAAGCAGGAGATCGAAGAAATTGTCGCTGAAGATCCTTTTGTAATCGAAAATATAGTTAAACCTGAAATCATTGAGTTAACGCCATCTAAAGCTGATGAACGCTTATCATTTTTGCTTGATAGCAGGTTGTAGTTGCTCGCTTAACCAATCAATAAACACCCGAGTACGCCTTGGTAAATGACGTCGATTCGGATAGACGATATTAATTGGCATGGGCGGCAAGTTATAGTCAGGTAAAACTTGTACGAGCTCACCTCGGCTAAGCTCATCGATAACTCCATGGCGTGGCACTTGAATAAGGCCAAGCCCTGCTAAACACGCTGCTCTATAGGCATCCGTATTGTTAACTGTGAGCTGCGATTTCATGGCTAGAATTTGCCAATCGCCTTGTGTATCTTGGTATTCAAAGCCTGGGTCAAGTTGACCGAGTGTTTGGCTATAGCGAACAATGTAGTGCTCGGCTAAATCAGCCAGTTTAGTGATGTTGCCATGCTGTTTAATATAACTTGGGCTTACACAGTTGATCATCGGGCAGTGGCCAATTCTTTTAGCGATCAGCGATGAGTCTTCTAAATTACCGACTCGCACTACACAATCAAACCCTTCTTCAATTAAGTTCACACGCCTGTCTGAACTACTCAGTTCAATCTCTAATTGTGGGTGTGCAGATAAAAAATGCTCTAGATTCGGCAACACTAAGCGCCGACTAATTGGTTGTGGCATATCTACTCTAAGACGCCCTGATAACGCTTCGTCATTTTTATGAAATAGAGTTTGTAGTTCGTCTATATCAGCAAGCATATCTTTACATCGCTGATAAAAAACAGTGCCTTCGTTGGTGAGTGTAACTCGCCTTGTTGTGCGGTTTAGGAGCCGAGCACCTAGGGTATCTTCGAGTTGTTTAACTAACTGCGAGACAGACGATTTAGGCATGCTCAGTGCAAGTGCTGCAGCCGAAAAGTTTTTTAGCTCAGCTACCTGAACAAAGGTTTTCATGGCATTAAGTTCATTCATGATTGTTTGTTATTTACGAACAGTTAATTCAATTTTACATGGTTTATCTAGTTTTGCAGTGTAAATATACTGGTTGCTCAAAATTACTTCAAAGCAAAAAGGTAACAACGATGAGCAACAAAATTGCAGTGATCACAGGTGGTAATCGCGGTTTAGGTAAAAATACGGTATTAAGTTTGGCACGTAAGAATATTGATTGTGTGTTTACTTATCGAAGCCATAAAGATGAAGCGCAACAAGTCGTAGAGGAAGTCGCAGCGCTGGGGGCAAAAGCAGTCGCTATGCAACTTGATGTTAGCGATATTTTAGGTTTTGCTGAATTTAAACAATCACTTGAAAGCATTTTAAAAACACAATGGCAAACATCTCGGTTTGATTATTTAATCAATAATGCAGGTCATGGTAGTGACAGTGCATTTGCTGATACCAGTGAAGCCATGTTTGATAATTTGATGAATGTACATGTAAAAGGAGTGTTTTTCTTAACGCAAACACTGCATGAGATGATAAGCGGTGGCGGGCGCATTATTAACTTATCTTCAGGGCTGACACGATTTGCGTTACCAGGTAAGGCAGCTTACGCCACCATGAAAGGGGCTGTTGAGGTCATGACCAAATACATGGCAAAAGAACTTGCAGGGCGTAATATTGCGGTGAATGTCGTTGCACCTGGCGCAATTGCCACTGATTTTGGGGGTGGTGTTGTGCGTGATAATGAAGATGTTGCGCAATTAGTAAGTTCATTTACCGCTATGGGGCGAGTTGGTCAAGCGGATGATATCGGTCCTATGATTGCGCAGTTACTCGGCGATGAAAATCGTTGGGTCACCGGACAGCGTATTGAAGCATCGGGTGGCATGTTTTTATAATCCTCAAACTAGTGTGATGTCAGTGATCGCGTGTTTGTTTGCTTATTGAAATGAATGTGATTTAATCGCCTTCTCTTTTTAAGCAACGAACATGTGATTGCATTTATGCTCGATTTGGCAGTACTCGCGGTTTTTATTCCGACCTTTTTCTTTGTTTCTATTACGCCAGGAATGTGTATGACACTTGCCATGACACTCGGTATGAGTGTAGGCGTTAGACGTACTCTTTGGATGATGGTAGGTGAAGTGCTCGGTGTTGCAGTGGTTGCTATTGCTGCAGTGATTGGAGTTGCCAGTATAATGCTTAACTACCCTGAGTTATTTGCTGTTTTAAAATACTTAGGAGGGGCCTATCTTATTTACCTTGGCATCAATATGTGGCGCGCAAAAACAAGCTTTAAACTTGGCAACGAGGCTGAGCAGAAAATAGCGCGTAGCCAATTATTCTCGCAAGGGTTTATTACTGCGATAGCGAATCCTAAGGGGTGGGCATTTATGATATCACTCTTGCCCCCTTTCATTAATGTTGATGCCGCCGTTGCACCTCAGTTAGCTATATTGCTGAGTATTATTATGCTTAGTGAGTTTATTTGTATGCTTATTTATGCCACAGGTGGTAAGAGCTTGCGGGTGTTTTTAGATAAAGGCGATAACGTTAAGTGGTTGAACCGTATTGCCGGTGCTTTGATGATGGTTGTTGGTGTATGGTTAGCTTTGGGCTAACCATACACTTTTCTAATTAAATGAGCTCTTTATCGTTGGTTACGAGATTAAAGCATTGCTTTAGTGTCTCGATTGCTGTTTTTGTTTTCGCTGCAAGGCTATCTCTAGCGGGTGTAACGGCGAACACAGTATAGTCAGGTAAAGACCACTCAGGAGCAATTTCTATAAGCTCTTTGCTTTTTAATAAACTTCTCACTTCAGGCTCAGGCAGTACACCATAACCCACGCCATCACACACTAGCTTGGTAAGACCTTGCATATTATTGACGATAATTTTTGCCTTAGGTAATGGTTTACTGTCAAGGGTAAGTGCATTGAATGCATTACTGTCGGCGCTGATATGGGAAACTCTGGCATGGCATTCAAGATCATTCCATGTTGCGTGCTGAATTTTGCTGAGCGGGTGATCTTTATGGGCGCATAATTTAAGTGGCCATGTTGCGAGTTTACGAGCCACTAAATTAGAGTCTGTTAAAGGGCCGATTGCAATGGCCAAATCAGCACCAGATTTGATCATATCGACGGGTTCATCTGTTAAAACAAGCTGAATACTTAAATCATCAAATTGATGGATCAGCTGTTTTAACGGCTCACTCAATAAACCACTGCCAAAACCTACCGGCGCAACAAGTTTTAGCTCCCCACTTGGATTTCTTTGCAAATTTTGCAATTGACTACTGGCATGTTCTGCCAGTGTGAGCATTTTCAAACAGCTTTGATAATACACATGCCCAGCTTCTGTTAGGGTCAATTCTCTTGGGCTTCGATTAAATAAACTTAACCCAACCTCTTGTTCTAAATGTTTGATGTGTTGGCTTACCGCAGATGTGGTCATTGCCAGCTCTGTTGGGGCACTGCTCATATTGCCTGTTTCAACTGTTCGAGAAAATACTCGTAATGTTTTAACTAGTTTTGAGTTCATTGTTCAGGCCTTCTTAATTCAGTTTTAAGAAATCGTAAATTGTAGAAATAGGGACTTCTCATTAATATCGCAAACGCTAATTATTATCATTTATAAAACAAATGTCACGGAGTATTATTATGTCGAGGGTAGTTTCTACGCTTTTACCACTTAGCGCAGCAGTGTTAGCTGGATTGTCTAGCTACGCAAATGCAGATGATAAAAAACAAGATATGGAAGTAATCGTGGTATCAGCATCTGGCTATGAGCAAATGCTTAAAGAAGCGCCTGCGAGTATTAGTGTGATTGATCGTGAACAACTAGAAAAACGCTTTTATCGTGACTTAACAGATGCCATGACTGACGTGCCCGGTGTTGTTGTAACAGGCGGCGGGGACCGAAAGGACATTAGCTTACGTGGTATGGCAAACCAATACACCTTAATTTTAATTGATGGTCAACGCCAAACCTCACGCGAAACCCGCCCAAACAGTGATGGCCCAGGTGTTGAAGGGGCGTGGACTCCACCTATTTCGGCGATTGAACGTATCGAAGTTATCCGCGGTCCTATGTCGTCATTATATGGCTCAGATGCAATTGGTGGGGTTATCAATATTATTACTCGCAAAACACCAGAAAAATGGTATGGCGAACTGCGTTTAGACAGCACTATTCAAGAGTCAAGTGAGTCGGGTAATATCAATCAAGGCAGTTTCTTTACTGCGGGTGGTTTAATTCCTGAGTTATTAGGTATGCAGCTATCGGGTCAATTTTCAAAGCGTGATGAAGACGATTTTGAAGCAGGCTTTCGTGGCAAAGAGCAAAGTAACTTAAAAGCGAAGTTTATTTTAACCCCATCAGATAGTCACGAAGTGATGCTTGAGATAGGCGGCGCACGACAAAAGCTCGATGAAACATTGGGTAAAACGGTTGCTCCTTTAGCTGAGGGCGAAAGTTGTGGGCGCAATGGTTGCCCTGAATCATCAACAACTGAATATGAGCAAGAGACCTATTCATTGAGTCATAATGGCTTTTATGATTTTGGCTCATCACGCAGTTACATAAAATACGATAAATTCGATAATACTTCTCGTGAAATGTATGTTGAAAATACGGATGCACAAACAAGCTGGACTTTACCTTTTACCAATCATAACGCTGCATTTGGTGCGTCGTATTTAAAAGAAGAGCTGGACGATTACACCAGTAACCGCATTAGTGATTTAACCCATGTGGAGAATGAGCAATGGTCGGTGTTTGCTGAAGATGAATGGAGTGCAACTAAGCGTTTCAAGCTAACAACAGGGCTTCGTTACGATCATGATGGTAACTTTGCAGGCCACTTTAGTCCTCGATTATATGGTGTATACACTGCATCAAAAGCGATAACACTTAAAGGGGGGATTTCAACAGGCTTTAGAGCGCCGAATATTCGTCAATCTACCGCAGCTTGGGGGCAAGTGAGCCGTGGCGGTAACATTTACGGTAACCCTGATTTGAACCCTGAAAAGTCAGTAAACTATGAAATGGGTATTTATTATGATGCAAATCGTGATTTAACTCTTTCGAGCACAATATTCTACAACGAATTTGATGACAAAATTACCCGTATTTCATGCCCATTAACACAGTGTACCGATGGACCAAACCAGTTTGGTTCAATGCCGACGACCTATGTCAATGTGGATGAAGCCGTCACGCAAGGTTTTGAGTTATCTGTATCTTACGACATTACCAGTGAGCTTGATGTAAGTGCAAATTACACTTACACAGATTCTGAGCAAAAAACCGGTGAATATAAGGGCAGTCCACTTAACCAATTACCTAAGCATATTGTCCAAACCTCAGTAAATTGGCGTCCGGTTGATAAGCTAGGCACGTGGTTACGCGTTCATTACCGTGGTGAAGAAAGCCAGCCTACAACAGGGCCATCACAAAGCAGCCTAATAGCGCCAGATTACACCTTGGCTGATATTGGCGGTAACTATGATTTAAGCCGCAGCATTAAGTTAGGTTTTGGTGTTTATAATCTATTTGATAAAGAAATCACTGAAGATGAATACGGCTATGTTGAAGATGGTCGACGTTATTGGGTATCGCTAGGCTTTAACTTTTAAAGGGTAATTATTAAGTTATTTGTATTGATAGGTTTAACCACTGAGTTAATTGGTGGTTAAACCTTATTTTAGTAAAACTTAGGTTGTTATCTCAACGATAGCGCCTTGATGCTGAATGACTTGACCTGCAATATAATTTCCTTGTTTTGCGCATTTTTCAATAGCCTGTTCCTGCAGCCAAGCAGATAAAAAACCAGCATTGAATGCATCTCCTGCCGCTGTTGTATCAATGACTTTGTTAATCTTATTGGTAGGATAATGTGTTGCACTTTGCTGCTCTAACGTACTGTATTGGCAGCCATTTTCACCATCTTTAATTACAAGCTCTTTAACGCCTAATCTATGAAGCCGTTCTCTACAAGCTGAAATATCTTTGCAATTCCAAATCAGCGCTTCATCATCAAACGTTACCAAAGCCAGGTCGGCTAATTGCGCCATCCGCTTATTAATATCCTGACAGTATTGCATCGAGTGCCATAACGAAGGCCTGTGATTGCTATCATAAATTATTTTAACACCTGCGCGTTTTAAGTTTGTCAACTCGTTAAGTAATGCATAGCAATCATCTGGGGGCAAAATTGCCAAACTAATGCCTGATAAATAAATAGCATCAAACTCAGTTAATTTATTGATGATATTATAAAATTTGGGCTGCTGAACAAGGTGTTTTGCTGCAGAATTATTGCGCCAATATTGAAAAGAACGTTCGCCATGTTGATCTGTTTGAATCATATACAGGCCAGCATGCCTTTGCTTATCTTTTAGAACAAAGTCGCAATTTATTTGATAATCCTGCCAACGAGCTATCATAGCTTGGCTTAATGCATCTTCACCCATGGCAGTTACATAACAGACATCGACTTTTTCACCCGCTAATTTCTTTAGGTAAATTGCGGTATTCATGGTGTCACCACCAAAGTTTTGTTGCATGGCTGCGAATAGCTGGCCAGACAATTCCACCATACATTCTCCAATAATGGCGACTTTTTTAGCCTGCATTACAGAGTGACTCCTTTTTTCCAAATAGCGACTTCACGAATATCATTAACTTCGTTACAAGTTGGCTTGCCATTTACTACCTCAACTAATAAATCGACAAACTCCTGATGCACTTCAGGCATGCTTTTACCGTTGACTAGCACACCGGCATCAAAGTCTATCCAGCGCGTTTTTTTATTTGCTAGCTCTGAGTTAGTAGCAATTTTTAAAGTCGGCACAAAGCCACCATAAGGCGTACCTCGGCCGGTTGTGAATAACACAATATGACAGCCTGCAGCGGCAAGTGCGCTGGTGGCAATGGGATCATTACCCGGTGCATTGAGTAAATTTAAACCAGCGACACTTAAGCGTTCACCATACTCAAGCACAGCCTGCACTTTGCTTGTGCCAGCCTTTTGTGTACAACCCAACGACTTATCTTCTAATGTACTAATTCCGCCTTTTTTATTGCCTGGAGAAGGGTTTTCGTAAATAGGCTGATTATGTGCTTTGTAATAACCTTTAAAGTTATTAACCATGCTGACAAGTTGATTAAAGGTTTCTTCATCTTTACAGCGAGACATGAGTAGTGTCTCTGCACCAAACATCTCGGGGACTTCCGTCAGGACTGTCGTGCCCCCTTGAGCAATTAAGTAATCAGAGAAGTAGCCAAGCATGGGGTTGGCTGTGATCCCAGATAGGCCATCACTGCCTCCACACTCAAGACCAAATTTTACTTCACTGAGCTTGCCGGTTTCTCGCTTATCGTGTTTAACAACGCTGTAGATTTCTTCTAGTAGAGCTACGCCATCTTCAACTTCATCATCAGAGTGCTGTGAAATTAAAAACTTAATTCGTGATTCGTCTATTTCACCTAAACCCGCTTTAAAAGCAGCTAATTGGTTGTTTTCGCAACCTAGACCAACGATTAACGCGCCACCGGCATTAGGGTGTAAGGCCATATCTTGCAATAAAACTTTTGTGGTTTCTAAATCATCGCCTAATTGAGAGCAGCCAAATTGATGAGGGAATATGTGAACGCCATCAATTTCAAGATCAGCATGGTTACGTAAAAACTCATCTTTCATTTGTTTGATCATGCCATTCACGCAACCAACGGTTGGGATCAACCATATCTCGTTGCGAATACCAACCTCACCATTGGCACGACGATAAATATTAACCTCAGGTGATGGCTTTTCGGGGGCTTGTGCAACGAACTCTGGCTGATATTGGTAAGTTAATTCATCATGCAACGTTGTTTTGATGCAATGTGTGTGCACCCATGCACCAGGGTTAATATCTTCAAGTGCAAAACCAATTGGGGCGCCATATTTAATGACTCGCTCACCCTTAGCAATCGACTTAAGCGCAACTTTATGACCCTTATCTATGTCTTCTAACGTTGTAAAAGAAAAGCCTTCAAATTCGATTCTTTCATTTGCATTGATTGGCTGTAAGGCAATGGCCACATCATCAGTATTATGAAGTCGTAATAGTCTGCTCATGCTTATGACTCCAATAAGTTAACAAGCGTTTGTTCAACTGAGCTTGATAGCATTAGACTTAGTTGCTCAGTCACTTTATCAGTAAGACCTGCGATTTCATTTAAGTCTCTATCCCAGTGCCAGTTTGCAGCTAACACAGAGCTTACTAGCTCATTGGTTGTTATTGATCCTTGCTGATGTTGTTGCCATTGCTCGTTGAATAAAGTCAACCACTTTGGACTGTCGGCTAATTCAATTTTGTCGCCATTTCGCTTGCCACGATAGAACAATATTAGCCCAGCTAAGGCTGTTGCGATGAGTGGTGGTACAGTTTTGTTATCGCTAATATATTGCTCTAATTGAGGTAACAAGCGTGTTTTGAATTTAGTCATGCTATTTAATGAAATAGACATCAGTAGGTGGCATATATAAGGGTTTCTGAAGCGGTTTAATACGTCATTAGCGAAAACCTGTAACTCTTCTTTAGGCAAGGATAGAGTAGGGATGATTTCATCAAATATCAGTTTAGTAACGTATTTTTCAAGAAGAGGTGAAGCGAGAGCCTCGCCAACCGAATCAATATTTGCCATATAGGCAAGTGGAACCATAGCGGTATGTGCACCGTTCAAAATAGCCACTTTTCGTTGTTTATAAGGCGCGATATCGTCAACAACTTTAATGTTTAACTCGCTTCCTTCAAGGTGTAATACATCAGCTAAATGCTGTGGCCCTTGGATCACAAATAAATGAAAGTATTCTGCTGTTACCATGAAGTCGTCGTAATAACCGCATTGTTGCTGTAGAGCTTGATGTTCATCGCGCGGAAACCCCGTCACAATACGGTCAACGAGGGATGAACAAAAATGATTGTGCTCGTTAAGCCAGTTCACAAACTCGCTCGGTAAATCCCATAACTGACTGTACTGCAATACAATCTCTTTAAGCTTTTCGCCGTTATAATCAATCAGTTCGCAAGGGATTATGATCATGCCGCTGCTGCTTGCACCATTAAAGTGCTTGAAGCGGTGAAATAACCATTGCGTTAGCTTTGCAGGAAATGCTTTTGCAGGTGTATCAGATAACTTGTCATCAGGAATGTATTCAATGCCGGCTTCTGTCGTATTCGAAAAAATGACTTTAAGGTCGCTGTTCTCGGCAAGCTTTAAATAGTTGTCAAATTCTTTGTAAACAGGGATTTCTTCGTTAACGCAACTGATAATACGCTGCTCAGAAACAGCTTTGTTTTGCTCATTGATACCACGAATAATACAGGTATATAAGCCATCCTGTGTATTAAGAAGCGGCAGCGAGTCGTAGTCGATAGGTCTGATGATAGCAACACCGGCATTTAAACCTGTTTGTTCGTTAAGCTTATCTATTTGCCAATCGACAAATGCACGTAAAAAATTGCCTTCTCCAAACTGCATTATACTCGTTGGATATTTGTTTTTATTAAAGTTTTTACGATTTAAAGTTTGCATTTTTGTGCCCGCTCTTAGCATTGTTACAGTGTATTGCAGAACATAGTAGTTAATTTTGCCACCGGTGGCAAATAAGATTTGACAATTTGCTACCGGTAGTCAAAACTGGCCCTTAACAAATAAGTAATACAATTAACGTTTGTTTATAGCTTTCCATTAAAAACTCACAAAATTTTTTAAATGGATACGCAGGTCATAGCTTGGATTGCCGTGTACCTTAATGAAATATAAAGGATTATATAAGACAACATGAATACACAACTGAACACACAAAGAAGACACAACAATGCATAAAAATCTTCTGAGCACGCTATTTCTCTGCTGCTGTTTACTTTTTATCAGTGCTTGCAGTGACGACAACAAGGTTATTCGCTTAACAATGGCGCATACATTAGATAGCCGCCATGTTACTCATCAAGCCATGGAGTATATGGCAGAGCGTTTAGCTTATTACTCTGATAATCAGATGGAAATTGTTATTTATCCCGCAGCACAATTAGGCACGGAAAGAGAGTTAATAGAGCTATTACAAATCGGTAGTTTGTCGATGACAAAAGTATCGTCAAGCCCACTTGAGGGCTTTGTGCCTCAAATGAAAGTATTTGGGGTGCCTTATTTATTTAACGATAGTGAGCACTTTTGGAAAGTACTTAATAGTCAGCTTGGGCAAAAATTGCTTGATGGCCTAGCTGTAGCTCGCCTTAAAGGGCTTGGCTATTATGATGCGGGTAGTCGCAGTTTTTACACAACAGATGCTGCTATTAGAACTCCCGATGACTTAATTGGTAGCAAAATTAGAGTTGTAACTAGCCCAATGGCTATTGCTACAGTGCAGTCTTTAGGTGGCGCTGCCACTCCCATTGCGTGGGGTGAACTTTATTCTGCGCTGCAACAGGGTGTTGTCGATGGTGCAGAAAATAACCCGCCTAGCTATTACCTATCTCGTCATTATGAAATTGCGAAATACTACACTCTAGATGAACACACTTTTGTGCCTGACATCGTAGTTGCTAGTCAAAAGGTTTGGCAGCAATTAACGACTCAGCAGCAACACTGGCTGAAGTTAGCAATGCAAGATTCTGTTACCTATCAACGTAGTTTGTGGCAATCAGCATCTGATCAGGCATTACAGGCCGTTGTTGATGCGGGTGTTGAGGTTATTTACCC
>VAOY01032048.1_pt1 | contig 124245 bp, 110 predicted proteins | sample 3393881 | NCBI WGS metagenome assembly VAOY01 (sample SAMN08290430, study PRJNA428436) | hydrothermal vent metagenome | isolation source: Deep-sea hydrothermal vent chimney | place: Indian Ocean: Southwest Indian Ridge
AGAGGCTGAACGAACGCTGACGATTATAACACTTTATGACACTTTTACTGCATTAAAAATTATAAATATACAATTTTTTTACAACAATTAGCGGCAACATCAAAGCATTTAGAAGAAATTATGCAACTATTTTACACTTTAGCGGACATATGTCCTGTCCAACACACAACAACAATGTGTAAAGAATATGTACAACTGAGAACTACTTTCATTTGCGACAGTTTTCATTACGACCCCACTACACGAGCAAATTCTGGCTTGGCTAATTCACAATTATGTTCGTTCAGCAAACCTAAAATCGCCATATTTAACTCTTCAATTATTTCCATATAAAACGCAAAATCGACTGTCTCTACATAGCTTAGTACATCGATTTGTAAAGCCCAAGGCGTAAAACCTTTAAATCGCACTCGACAAGGCTCATCGGCAATATGTTCATGCTCTTTCAGTAGTACACGAACAGACGCCATAAAAGCATGTAAGTTTTGCTGCTCTGTTTTCGCGCTGAGCATTAACTTAGGTCGATATGAAATGCGTTCTCGCTCAGAAATATTTTCAAGCTGCATATCCACAAACTTAGCATTCGCTACATAAATTACCGAGCGGTCAAGTGTGCGTATACGTGTTGCCCTTAAACCTATCTCTTCAATTGTTCCTAGGTGATTGTCAAACTTACACAAATTACCAATTCGTACAGGTGCTGATGTATAAAGCGTGATTGCTGCAATGATATTTTCAACCGTTTTTTGTGCAGCAAGTGCGATAGCAAGCCCACCGATACCCAGACCAGCAAGTAAGGTCGTCGCGTTAAAGCCCAAATTCTCAAACCAGACAAATAACATAATAATCACGATACTGGTTTTTATGACGTTACTCACAGGCCTTAGCAAGAAAACAGCATGAGGTTTATCTTGGCGGATAAAGCGCTGGCTCAAGCGATGTTTCGCAATATCAACAATACGTATAAACACCCAAGTCCATGCTAAAAGCAAAACCGTGGCGCCATGAATTACGGCCAAAAAAGCAATGGTTACATTAGACTCATCACTTAACGAACGCGACATTATTACTGCTATTAATAAACAGATTGGTCCATTGATAAAATCAACAATGTCTTGCTGTATGGGAAACTTTAAATGTACTAAAACAAAAGAAACAAGCCGTGTTAACACAATTGCGACGAGTACAAAGAAAACAAAAGAACATGCAAAGTAGACCCATTGCCACAACATTACACCTAAAAACTCAAAACTTGGTAAAGACTGATATAGCCACTCTCCTATACGGTTATACCCATACTCTTCAATTAATAAGGGTATTTTGCTCACTGTCGCATTGGAAATTTTCCAAATCGTTTGCGTTCCTTCTTTATTAGGAACACGCTGTAATAAGATTTGCACTTTTCCTTGAGAAGTGGAAATTTCACCGACAAGATCGCGATAACTTGGTACCGCTTCATTTTTTTTGCCGTCAGGTTTATTACTCAGGTTATCAATATCGACCCATAAAGTTCTATCTAAAATTAAAGATAGATTTTCAGCCAGTTTCATCTGACCAATGGCAGCAACCTCTTGCGGTAAGTTACGATAATCGAGGTAGTGACTAGCTAATTCAAAGTCGCGTGCCCGTGCAGCTGTTAAAAAGCCATACATTGTATTTCGCGGAGTAATTCGATTGAATTCATCGAAAAATGAAGTTTCATCGGTTTGCAGACTAGTAAGTGAGCTCCCTACTTCTGCACTGGTCACTTCTTTTTTTTCATCAGCCTTTTCTTTATCATCTTTATCAATAAGTGACTTTATAGTGACCTCTGGCGAACTCATAGCGTATGCCTTATCCCCTACTCCAGCCAAACAGATAACCAATAGGTAACACGTGACGCACAAAAAAGTTGTGGCTAAATTTTTCACTCTCTCATCCTTGTAGCAAGATAATAAATGGACTCAAATTCATAATATTAGATTAGAGCATGCTTTTTTAACTGTACAAATATTAATTAAATTCCTTTGCTTTAAGTAGCTTAAATGTTAGATCTATTAAAACGTGTTAGCCCCTCTAACCTAGGCAAAGGAACTTTTTATGCATATTTCAAATTCGTTGATTCCACATTGGTCATCACTATTTATTCATGGCGTGATTGCGATAATCTTCGGGCTTTGTGGCTGGCTTGCACCCGAGGCATCACTTGCTGTGTTGATGTTTATTTTTGCTGCTTATTTCTTTGTAGATGGCGCAATTCGCGCATGGCTAGCTTTTGCTTCTAAAAAAGACAATCCATTATGGTGGATGCTACTTATTGGCGGCCTTATCTCGATTGCTGCGGCATTAGTCACTTTGTTTGCGCCCAATGTCACCGCTATTTTAATGTTATATTTTATTGCTGCATGGGCTATCGCAATGGGGGTAATTGAAATCATTATCGCCAGTAAGCTTCGCAAAGAAATCAGTAATGAGTGGATTTTAATTGCCAGTGGTGTCATATCCATCATTTTTGGTGCTTACTTAATGTTTAACCCTGGAGCAGGTATCCTAACCTTACTTTGGTTAGTAGCTACTTACGCCATTGTGTTTGGCACTATGATGGTACTGCTCGCATTTAAGCTTAAAAAACTAAATGAACAAGCGTAAAAAAAGCGGCTAAGCCGCTTTTTTATTTTTACTTTTGTGCACTTCGACGTTTTAAGGCAATTTCGCCATCGATATGAATATCGCGCTGCGGGAATGCGATGGTAACATCGTGCTCAGCAAACACTTTATATATACTGAAACGTAACTCACTTCGTACCTGTCGAAGAGGTGCTTCTGACTCCGCACATACCCAAAAGATAGCACTAAACGTTAATGAACTATCTGCAAAGTCATCAAATAAGACTGATGAGGCGGGTGTTTTTAAGATAGCCGGATGCTCATCTAAAATTTGCTTAATCAACTTTTCAACCAATACCACATCTGAACCATAAGCAACACCAACATTAACGGATGAGCGCGCATTACGATCAATCAGAGTCCAGTTAGTTACGGTATTTTCAAGCAGTTGGCTATTAGGTACTAACATATGCACACCATCATTACGACGAATGCGTGTAGAGCGTGTGTTAATTGTTTCAACAACCCCTTTTGCCGTCCCTACTTCTAGAAAGTCACCAATACGTATTGGTCGCTCCCACATGAGTATCCAACCACTAATAAAGTTATTAATAATGTTTTGTGCACCAAAACCGACGCCGATAGCAATTGCACCAGAGACAAAAGCAAACGCTGTTAATGGAATATTGAGTACCTCAAGTGAGGTAAACACAAGCACCGCTATCGTAACGACAAGATATATACGGGTGAATAAATGAACAGCATCAGGACCTAGATTTTTTGCAAGTAATGCTTTTTTAATTAATCGACCAATCCACGTGACCACAAACCACATTAAAAAAAGCACCAAAGGCACTTGAATAATTTTTAGCACAGTAATTTGCACATCGTTATACGTAAACAATACAAACGATAATGCAGATTGCAGATCAGCAAGGGTCATAAATTAACATTCCTAGTAAAAAAATGAATTTGGTTCAGTTGTGACTAAGTTTAACACGGCATAATAAGTGAAAACTTGGTAAATACTAAGTTCTTTATGCACGAAAAGCGCTAATTATTAACTATTATTGAACATAGATGCTATATAAATAGTGAGAACTATGAATAGCATGAGGAGAGCACAATGTCACAAATGACACTTACACAGAAGCTAGCAACACTTCAGCCAATGGTTGATTTAAACTTATTTGAGTCGAGCCTAGATTACAGAAATCGTATTTTAAACTTACTTGCAGAACAAGAAAACACGTTAGCACTGATCAACAAAGAATTCGGAAATACGATGCCTGGAAATTTTGGCTCTGAGAAAAAGTTTGTACTGGGTTATAATTGATTCATGCATAACCATCGATGTATAAATCACACCAATTTATCTCATTATTACTTTACTAAATATTAAAGCCGTCCCATTTATAGTAAGACGGCTTTTTTGTGCACTTTTACCACGTTACTTCCTTTTTTGCGCTCAACCATCCTAATAAACCGATAGATTTAATTGTTTCTGGTCTAAAATTTGGTAACTTAAAAAAGCTCTCATCATTGGTGTAATCCCTCATATTTGGAAAATACCAAGCACATTTTTATATTGGAGTTCTCATGCATAAGACCCTAATAGCAACAACGATTGCTAGTGCACTTTTACTTTCAGCTTGTAGTTCACAGCAAGCTGACACACAAGCTCAAGTTGACACTGCTGCTGAAACACAAACAGCTAATGTTACCAACGTTCTTTTCAAGCCAAGCCCTTTACAATACATGGCTCCTGAGTTTGATAAAATTTCAACCAAAGACTACGAGCCAGCATTTGAAGCGGGTATTGCACAGCAAAAAGCTGAAATTGCAAAGATCGCAAACAACCCTGAGCCTGCAACATTTGAAAATACCCTTGTTGCAATGGAACTATCTGGTGAGCTATTAGACCGCACTTCTGCGGCATTTTTTAATTTATCTGGTTTGATCTCTGACAGTGAGTATCAACGAATCGCCGCTAAAATGGCGCCTATTATGTCTGCTCATACTGATGATATTTACCTAAACAAAGCCTTATTCGCTCGTGTGCAAAGTATCTACGACGACAAATCATCTTTAAATGCTGAAGATCAACGCCTTGTCGATTTTTACTATAAAAAGTTTGTTAACGCGGGTGCAAAACTTAACGAAACTGAAAAAGCAAAAATGCGTGAAATCAACGCAGAACTTGCCAAACTTTCAACAGAGTTTTCACAAAATATCTTAAAATCATTCAAAGAAGATGTGATTTTAGTAACAGATAAAAGCGAGCTGGCTGGTTTGTCTGAAGGTGAAATTACAAGCCTTGCAGCTGCGGCACAAAAAGCTGGTAAAGAAGGTTACATGATCACGCTTGTCAACACGACTCGCCAGCCTATCTTACAAAGCCTTGAAAACCGTAAGCTACGTGAAAAAGTGTGGACCACTTCTGCAACTCGCGCACAAGCAACTAATGGCCCAATCATCATTAAAGAGACTAAGCTACGCGCAGAAAAAGCAGCATTGCTGGGTTACAAAGACTGGGCTTCGTATGTGATGACAACACGTATGGCGCAAACAACAGAAAACGTTTACGGCATTCTTGATGACTTAGCACCAAAAGCGGTTGCCAAAGCAGAAGCTGAAGCAGAACAAATCCAGCAAGTAATTAAAAAGTCTGGCAAAAACTTTGCTCTGCAACCGTGGGATTGGGCATTCTATGCTGAAAAAGTACGTCAGGAAAAATACGACTTAGACCCAGCATTAGTTAAGCCTTACTTTGAAATGCAATCAGTGATCCACGACGGCCTATTCTTTGCGATGAATAAACTGTACGGCATTACCTTTAAAGAGCGTACAGACTTACCTGTTTATCATGAAGACGTAATGGTATTTGAAGTATTTAACGAAGATGGCAGCGCTATCGGCCTATTCTACATGGACCCTTACGCACGTGAAGGCAAACGCGGCGGTGCATGGATGAGCTCTTATGTCAGCCAAAGCGGTCTAAAAGACACCATGCCGGTAATCTACAACGCACAAAACATTCCTAAACCAGCTGACGGCCAACCTACACTCATGACCTTCTCTGAAGTAACAACGATGTTCCATGAGTTTGGTCACGCTGTACATGGTTTATTCTCTGACGTTAAATACCCAAGTTTAGCAGGTACAGCAACTGCTCGTGACTTTGTTGAATTCCCTTCACAAGCAAATGAAGACTGGAACATCGAACCGACTGTACTGGCAAACTATGCCAAGCATTACAAAACAGGTGAGCCAATTCCAAAAGCATTACTTGCAAAAGTACTTGAATCACAAAAATTCAACCAAGGTTTTGATACAACGGAGTATTTAGCCGCGGCACTGCTTGATATGGAATGGCATTCATTTGGTGTTGATGCTGATATTACAGATGTGCAAAAGTTTGAACATGATGCGTTAGACAAGCACGGTATTGCCTACTACCCGGTACCACCTCGTTATAAGTCTTGCTACTTCAGCCACACATTCGCCGGTGGTTACTCAGCAGGTTATTATGCGTACCTTTGGACTGAAGTATTCGCAGCAGATGCGTTTGCACACATGACAGAAGAAGGTGGCTTAACCCGTGAAAATGGTGATAACTTCCGTAAAGAAGTTTTATCAAAAGGTAACAGCCGCGATTTAATGCAAAGCTACATTGAATTCCGTGGTCAAAAACCAACAACAGACGCACTATTAAAGCGCCGTGGTTTAGTTGAGTAATCACAATGTTGTTTAGAGTATGAGGGACAACCCTCATACTTTTTAACCATCAATTAAATTTTCACCCTACTTTTATTCCTATTCATCTCAAAGCAATTGTCAGTTAACTCGTTTTTGCTAATCTCAAAGAAAAACACGAGTTCACACATGAAAAACGCTTTACTTTTAGGACTTTGCTCAGCTTTAGTTGCATGTTCATCAACCTCGGATGAGCACGCCGACATCGTAATAGAAAACGCCCAAATTATTGATATGCAAACTGGCGCTATCACAGCAAAGCAATCTCTTGCCATTCGCGATGGAATCATCATTAAACGTAGCGATAAACCTTTAAGCAGCCAATATCAAAGCTCTACATTTATTGATGCAAAAGATCAGTATGTAATGCCTGGTCTTTGGGACATGCATGTACACTTTGGCGGTGGTGAGGAGCTTATTGAAGAGAATAAACAGCTATTGCCACTGTATTTAGCCTACGGCATAACAACCGTCCGTGATGCTGCGGCTGATCTGAGTGAGTCTGTGCTTAGCTGGCGTGAACAAGTCAAACAAGGTCAGTTAGTTGGTCCAACTATTTTTACTTCAGGCCCGAAATTAGAAGGTAAAGGCTCTATTTGGCCCGGTGATTTAGAGGTAGAAACAATTGAAGAAATGCATGCTGCAATGGATCTGTTAGACAGCATGGACGTTGATTTTATCAAAATTACTGACAGCGCTTTAACGCCTGAGCTATACCTAAAAGCCGTGCATGAGGTAAAAAAACGGGGTTATCAAATTTCAGGCCATATTCCATTTTCGCTGTCTGTGACTGATGTCTCCAAGGCCGGTCTTGATGCTATTGAGCATATGACTTATATGCTTAAAGCAGCGGCTAAAAACGAAGCGGATATTTCTGCAAAGGTTGCCTCAAAAGAGCTGAATTATCGCACTGCGCTGCCCATTATCACCGCGCAGTTTGATGAACCAACAGCCATTGAGAAGTTTACGGTTCTTGCTAACAACGACACCGCAGTGGTGCCCACCTTGATTGGTGGCAAAATAACAGCTTACATTGATGAAGACAATCATCAAGACGATGCCTTTTTAGATTATTTAGGTAAAGGATTAAAAGCAACTTACCAGTGGCGAGTCGATAGAGCTAACAAAGACACGCCTGCACAAGTCAAACAGAGAAAAGAGCGTTTTGTTAAAACCGCACAGTTACTCCCTATCGCACAACAAACAGGTGTTAGCATTATTGCAGGCACAGATGCGGGCTTTTTAAATTCGTATATTTATCCGGGGCTTTCTTTACACCAAGAACTGAGTATTTTTACTGAATATGGCCTAACACCACTGCAAACGCTGCAAGCTGCGACACTTGCTGGGCCTAAGTTTTTAAATAAACAACAGCAATACGGTGCGCTTAGTGAAGGGAAAGTAGCCGATCTCATTTTGCTTTCAGAAAACCCGCTTATTGATATTCGTAATACACAAACGCTAAAGGGTGTTGTCTCTCATAGCACGTTTTATGATAGCAACGCACTTGAACTATTAAAGCAACAAGCAAAAGCCTTTGTTGCCAACCAGCCCTAACCCCCATATTGCCCATGACCGCGTATTATCCGTCATGGGCAATTTTAATTTTCAGCCATCTCATATACACTGCCCTTTTTTGAATATAACTCGAATAATATGACCTACTTATTTGCTGTTACCCTGCTTTGGGCCTTTTCGTTTAGTCTTATTGGTGTTTATTTAGCAGGACAAGTCGATGCATGGTTCAGTGTGTTGATGCGTATTGGCTTAGCCACCTGCGTATTTTTACCTTTTCTGCACTGGCGTAAAACCCCTAAAGCTTTAGCACTTAAACTGATGGCAATAGGTGCGGTGCAGCTGGGTGTAATGTACAGTTTTTATTACCATTCGTTTTTGTACCTCAGTGTGCCTGAAGTGCTGTTATTCACGGTTATGACACCGCTTTACATCACCTTATTAAACGATATTCTTGAAAAACGCTTCAATGCTAAATTCTTGCTTGCCGCCATGCTGGCTATCGTGGGAGCAGTCGCTATTCGTTACGAAGGCATTGATGAAAACTACCTGTTTGGAATGCTACTTGTGCAGGCTGCCAATATTTGCTTTGCAACAGGACAAGTGACCTATAAACGATTAATGCAACACGAACACATTGCGCATTCTCGTGTGTTCGCATGGTTTTTCATTGGTGCACTCATCGTCGCATTAGTTTGCTATGGTTTATTTGGTGATACCAGTAAGCTCCCTACCACAGCCACACAATGGGGTGTCCTGATTTACCTTGGAACAATTGCCTCTGGACTTGGTTATTTTGCATGGAATAAAGGCGCGACTATTGTCAATGTGGGTGCGCTCGCAGTGATGAATAACCTACTGATCCCTGCGGGGATTATTGTCAATATTGTTATTTGGAACCGTGATGCCGACATTCTCAGATTAAGTATTGGCGCAGCCGTTATACTGTTAGCTTTAATTGTGAACCAAGCCATTGTGAAAAAATAAATTAAGCTTACTGTCGTTTTATTGTCATTAATGATGATTAAGGTGATGCACTCATTTATTTTAAAAGGATACGAAAATAGTGAAATACATACCCTTACTGACTAGTTGCTTATTCATAAGCGTTCTTGCTGGTTGTGATGATGATGTAGAAGTTGTCGAAAAAGAAGTTGTTGTCACAAATACTGATGTTCAAGTTGTTGAAGTTCCAACCCCCATTGTCGTAGAAGTGGCGCAAGGCACCAATATTCAGCTTGGCACTCGCCCAGACTACCTCATTGATGACATGGCAGACAGTACACTAAAAACAAAACTAGAATCGTGTAAAGAAGGCCCCTTTTACCGTACTGATTTTTCAATCGGTCATCGAGGAGCGCCTATGCAATACCCTGAGCACACTAAGGAGTCTTATATCGCTGCGGCTCGCATGGGGGCTGGCATTGTCGAGTGTGATGTCACGTTTACAAACGATAAAGAATTAGTATGTCGCCATTCGCAGTGTGACTTACATACCACCACAAATATTTTAGCTATTCCAGAATTAGCTGCGAAATGCAGTGAACCTTTTACTCCAGCAGATCCTAACAGTGGTACGCCTGCTTCTGCTAAATGTTGTACTAGCGATATTAGCCTCGCAGAGTTTTTAACCCTTGAAGGCAAAATGGATGGTGCAAACCCCAACGCAACTAATGTAGCTGACTATATGAAAGGAACGCCTAGTTGGCGAACTGATTTATATGCAAATACAGGCACCCTAATGACACATAAACAAAGTATCGCCTTGTTTAAAGAGTTAGGCGTAAAAATGACTCCTGAACTTAAGTCGCCAGCTGTTAGCATGCCTTTTGATGGTATGAGCCAAGAGCAGTACGCACAAAAAATGCTCGATGAGTACATACAAATGGATGTGCCCGCGAATCATGTTTTTCCACAGTCATTTAACTTAGATGATGTAAAATATTGGATAAATAACAATCCTGACTTTGCAGCTCAAAGTGTTTACTTGGATGGCCGTGATAGTGATGCAGGCTTTGACCCTAATAATCCTAACACTTGGCAACCCAGTATGGCTGCACTTTACAGTGACGGTGTTAAGATTATTGCACCACCAATCTGGATGCTATTAACCATCGATAACGACAGTAACATAGTGCCTTCACAATACGCTGTCGATGCCAAAGCGGCTGGCCTTAAAATCATAGCATGGAGCTTTGAACGCTCAGGCCCGTTAAATAATAGTGGCGGCTATTATTATCAATCAGTTGCCGATGTTATTGATAACGATGGCGATATGATGACTGTGCTTGATGTACTAGCCAAAGATGTTGGTGTCATAGGTATCTTCTCTGATTGGCCTGCAACGGTTAGTTATTACGCAAGTTGTAATAACATGCCTGCCAGTATTTAAAAGTTTTGCGGCTACAGTCGTTTATTTAATCGTGCTCGGTTAACATAGGGTTTTATTTAGCCGAGCATTTTATGATCATTCAACACCATAGCCACGATATAGCCACCCCAACAGGGCCAATGCGCACCAGTGTTTATCGCCCAGTAGATGAAGGGAAGTTCCCTTGCATTATTTTCTATTCAGAGATTTTTCAAGAAACTGCGCCAATCGCACGCTCTGCTGCAATACTGGCAGGTCATGGTTTTGTGGTATTAGTGCCCGAAGTGTTTCATGAGTTAAACCCTATCGGTACTGTACTTGCCTACGATGATGCGGGTAAGGATAAAGGCAATGCCGACAAGTGGGCTAAACCACTTGAGAGCCACGATACCGATACTGAAGCCTTAATTGCATTTGCACGCACTCAAGATTACTGCACAGGCCACATCGGTGCGATGGGTGTCTGTATTGGTGGTCACCTTGCATATCGCGCAGCATTAAACTCTAACATTAAAGCTGCATTTTGTTTATATGCAACAGATATACACAGCGATACCTTAATGGCGCAAGCAGGTAATAACTCATTTGAGCGCATGGCTGATATCAAAGGTGAGATTCACTTTGTCTGGAGTAAGCAAGACCCACATGTACCAAAAGAAGGCCGCCTTAAAATTTACCAACAAGCGGTGGCAACAGGAATTAATTACCAGTGGCAAGAAGTTAATGCCCAACACGCCTTTATGCGCGATGAAGGCGACCGTTACGACCCTGCCCTTGCAATCACCATGTATCAACAAGCCGTTGCTTTATTTAATCGAACGCTTGTTTAAATCGCTAGCGTTGCCACTTGATTAGCGAAATAGTCCTTTAGGTAATCAAGTAAAACACGCAATTTTTTGCTTCCCGCCGCTCCTGGCGGGAACACACCATAAAGCTCAATATCCGCGGTTTTGTAATCTTCTAATACTGTTCGCAACAAACCAGCCTTAATCTTAGGAAGCGCATCATAAACAGGGATTTTAGCTAAACCATGTCCCGCTTCAACAAAAGCTGTACGTGCTGCGGCATTGTTAGTACTAATGCCACCACTAACAGCTATATCAAAGCGGCGTTTGTCTTTTTCAAGAGTTACAGTCGCACTGCTTGGCTGGTACACGACCCAAGTATGCACTGCTAAATCAGCAATGCTCTTTGGTATAGGGTGTTTTGTAAAGTAATCAACTGAACCACATAAACATGTAGCCATACTTGCCAGCTTAGTCGCTTGCAAGTTTGAACTCTCAAGCGCAACCCCTCGAATAGCCAAATCATAGCCTTCCTTGATAATATCAACCACATCATCACTCAGTTGTAAGTCTATATCGATTTTAGGATACAAACGTTTAAACTGAGCCAGCGCAGGCACCACAAGTTGCAAGCCTACATTCACCGGACAACTCAGTTTAATTACCCCTACGGGTTCACTTTTTAAGCTTTCAAGATGCAGGTTAGCTGCCTCAGCGTGCTCTGTAATGGCCTGACAGCGTTCGTAATAAGCCATACCCGCTTCTGTTAGCGTCATAGTGCGAGTTGAACGGTTTAATAAAGTGAGCTGCAATTGCTGCTCTAGCTTTTTTAAGTGATAACTCACCACAGCTCGCGACAAGCCTAGTTGTTGAGCCGCTTTGGTTAAACTACCTTGCTGCACAATATGGGCAAACACCACCATGCTTTTTAATTGCTCGAACGATACTTTCATATGGATTCCTAATATGACCTGAATAATTGTATCAATTATTAAACCAATGAAGTCAAGTTTATCTGCGTTGTTTAACTAAGTTTTCACCCCTATAGTGTTATCAACGATGTTTAATACACAAAAAAGGATTCACTATGTCAGCTAAGAAAATTTTAATGGTACTTACTTCACACGATGAATTAGGTGATACCGGTCATAAAACAGGTTTTTGGGTAGAAGAGTTTGCAGCCCCCTACTACGCCTTTGTTGATGCTGGTGCAGATGTAACCCTTGCATCAGTAAAAGGCGGCCAACCTCCAGTCGATCCAAATAGCGCGGCACCTGACGCAGCCACAGATGCAACCAAACGCTTTGAAGAAGACAGCGCAGCAAAAACCTTAATGGCAAACACTAAACCATTGAGCGAGATTAATGCAGAGGGATATGACGCTGTATTTTACCCAGGCGGCCATGGTCCATTATGGGACTTAGTTGATAACCAGGATTCTATTAGTTTGATTGAACAATTTTTAAATTCAAACAAGCCTGTTGGCGCGGTATGTCATGCAAGTGCTGTCTTACTCAATGCGAAAAATGCAGCAGGTAAATCAGTCGTATTTGATAAAAAAGTTACTGGCTTTAGTAACTCTGAAGAAGATGCTGTACAGCTTACCAATGTGGTACCGCTGCTCGTAGAAGATGAGCTAATCAAACAAGGCGGTCACTATCAAAAAACCGATGACTGGGGCGTACTTGCCATTGAAGACGGTTTATTAATCACAGGGCAAAACCCTGCAAGTTCAGAACTTGCAGCGAAAAAACTACTGACCAAATTAGGTTAAAAATCACAATTCATTACTCAGTAAACACCTTGTGCATCAAGGTGTTTACCTTCACTATTAATAAGTTATACTGATTCGGTCGAATTGATTTAAGAGCCTTCAACCATGACTGAAAAATCAGCTGCTAAACTTCCCCCTATCAGTAGCAAACGGTTTGCTATTTTGGGCATCATGTTACTTTGTGTGGTGCTGCAAATTGCCAACTCACTCCCCGGTGTAAACCTTAACGGTTTTGGCATATTACCTCGTCAAATATCTGGTGTGTCAGGCGTGTTCTTTGCCCCATTTTTACATGGCGGCTGGGCGCATTTGGTCAGTAATTTAGTGCCTTTTGCTATTCTTGCGTGGCTGGTATGCCAATACAGCGTAAAACGTTTTTGGCTAGTGTTTACTGGCACTGCACTGCTTGGTGGACTACTCGTTTGGTTATTCGGCCGCAGTAATATTCATGTAGGTTTGAGTGGCGTAATTTATGGTTTATGGGGTTATCTAATCTGCTATGGCATCATACACCGCTCATTCAAAGCAATTTTAATCAGCATTGCCGTCGTTGTACTTTACAGCGGCTTAATTTGGGGTGTATTTCCGCAGCGTATTCATATCTCTTTCGAGAGCCATTTATTTGGTGCCATAAGTGGTGCTTTTATGGGTTACCTGATGGCAAAGCGTGATAAAAAATACAATAACCTATGATTAAAAAGCGCTTTCGCTTTGAAAAAGGTCGGCAACTTTCGGCTTAACATTGTGCTCAAAAAAGCGCGAACTGGTGGCGGGTTTATTTGTGCACAACCAATTTACGAAAGTGCTCGCATCAAATTATTTCGGCCCGATATCTGTGAACATCAAGTCACTAAAGTCATTTCTGGTAACCGATATCTACTTAGTATTGGCTGGATCAAAAACAATTAACTCCTAAGTGCCATGGTGATCATCACAACACCATGGTCGGTACTTTGATCATCATAAGCAAACTGTGGGTTGATCAAGTGCTGATCATAGGTGTGATAATCAACAACTTCAAAAAAACTGCTTTGAAACCCTGCATCAAATTCCCTGGAAAGCAAAATATAGTCAAACACTGAACTACTACTGCCAAAGTAATGGGTTGCTTCTCTGTCGCTTTCGGTCACTACATGACGCTGATAAAGCTGCCAACTATCCTGTAAGGTAAAATGTGAGCGATACACACTGTTTTGTCGATTTCCTGTGAGGTGTAAATGCTCGGTAATTAAATGATTGAGTACACCGTCATGCAACTCATTATTAAAATCCCCCATGACAATAACAGGGTTATTAGTTTGCGCTCTGCGATTGATGACTTCTATCAATAATAGTGCAGCTTCACTGCCACGCTGTATGCTTGATGCCCAGCGCCCTGCTATCTGCTCTTTTAACTGCTTAAGTAAGTTTTGTTGCTCAGTGCTGGTGTCATCGTATTCGTTATCAATCATGCTACGCTTTGATTTAAAGTGCAGTACATAGCAATCAACAACGCCAATATGTGGCACATCTATCGTAGCGCGAATAATATCGCGACTAAAACGAAACCCTTTAAGCCCCATTTGCGCTGCGTAATCTGTATCATACTCCACCTTGGCAACAGCCACTATTTTAAAGCGTGAAGCAATCGCAACAACAGGATCACGATAAATAAACTCATCAATAACAGTGGGTTCATCAACGACAGCAAAGTAAGGATAACCTTGTTCGTTTACTTGCTGTTTTAGAGCATCAATACTAAACACTTCTTGGAAACCAATGATATCAGGCTGTTGGTTTTCAAGATAATCAGCTAACCAGCGCTGTTTTTTTGCCCATTGCTGTGCACTATAAATACGCTGGAAATCATAAAATGCATTCGGTGGCGCTAAATAATTATAAAGGTTAAATGTCGCCACCTTTATTTGGTTATGCTTTATCACAGGCCACCTTATTCATGTAACCATTCACGTGCAATGTTCGCATCCTCAAAATACTTCACTTCACCACTGGTAAACCAATTACCCACCTTGCTAGCCACTTGTTGCCATTTCGCATTTCCTAATAAAGCAATGCGGCAAAACTCCTTGTTATGCTTAAGCCCCAACTTTAAGTCATCCCAAGCTGCTTGAAGCTCCCATCCCTCTAACTCTGTAATATCAACATAGGCTCTGATTTTTGCGTGAGGGACTGACGCTAGCGCATTTTCAATTAAGGGAGTGAGTTTTGTATAGTCATCATGAGTGAGTTTTCCAACGACTTTAAAAGTTAAATAAAATGTACTACCAACGCGCTCTAAGCCAATCGTTAAACCATGTTTTTTCATACTATCCTCCTTAATATTTATAATTTGATTACTCTACTTCCCTTGCTCACGTTGATCAACTAGGATGGTAGTCTCGTAGTGACATTCACAAAAGCACAAATAAAGGAGTTTCAATGAGTAATAACGACAGTTATACGCCGCCTAAAGTGTGGCAGTGGGATGCCGAAAATGGTGGCGAATGGGCTAAGACAAATCGCCCAATTTCAGGTGCTACCCACCAGCAAGATCTACCTGTGGGTGAGCATGCATTACAACTCTATTCACTTGCTACACCAAACGGTCAAAAAGTCACTATTATGCTTGAAGAGCTACTTGAGCTTGGCATCGATGACGCTGACTATGATGCGTTTTTGATCAAAATTGCTGATGGTGACCAATTCTCGTCGGGTTTTGTTAGCGTAAACCCTAACTCAAAGATCCCCGCATTGATGGATCACAGCACCAAGCCTGTTACCCGTGTTTTTGAATCGGGTGCGATTTTACAGTACTTGGCCGAAAAATTTGATGCACTTATTCCAAGCGACCACACAAGTAAAACCGAGTGTCGCAACTGGCTATTTTGGCAAATGGGTTCTGCGCCCTATTTAGGTGGTGGTTTTGGCCACTTTTATAGTTATGCACCGTTTAAAATGCAGTATCCAATAGACCGCTTTACTATGGAAGTTAAACGCCAACTCGACGTACTCAACCGCCATTTAAGCGATCATGACTACATGGCAGGCAGTGAGTATTCAATTGCTGACATTGCGATTTGGCCTTGGTACGGAAGCCTTGTACTTGGCTATTTATATGACGCAGCAGAGTTTTTAGATGTTGAGTCTTATACCCATGTTGTGCGCTGGGCAAAACAAGTTGAACGCCGCCCTGCAGTGCAACGTGGTCGCCGTGTTAACCGTACATGGGGTGATGAAGCAGAGCAACTTGCCGAGCGACACAGCAAAAACGACTTTTAACTATCGGGCTGCCATGCAGCCCATTGCGACAACTAACCCCCTCATTAACTTTGAAACATGAAAAAGCTCAGTAAAGAAGAGATTTACCAACGCCTTAGTAACACCGAAGATGCGCGCGCATGTAAAGCCATAGATGAAGCGGCCTGCAAGGTCGTGCCAGGTAACTTTATCACCCTTTTAGTGAGTCAGTTATTTAGCAAGTTTGCCGATGCCCTTTTAAATCCTAAAGTGACGCTTCCTTGGTTATTACAAAGTATTAATGTGCCTAGTAGCTTTATAGCGTGGCTTGTGCCAATACGTGAGTCGGGTTCTATGCTACCGCAGCTTGCCATTGCTCACTTAATTCGCCAGCTTGCGGTTAGAAAATGGGTGTGGGTGGTTGGGGCTATCATTCAGGCAGTGTGTATTATCGCTATGCTTAGTTGCGCCCTCACTCTACAAGGCACGAGTGCAGGCTTTGCGATTATAGGTATTTTGATTATCTTTAGCCTTGCCCGCGGTTTTAATTCAATTGCAGCAAAAGATGTGTTGGGTAAGGTTATTCCAAAACAGCAACGAGGGAGCATTAGTGGTCTTGCAGCCAGTTTTGCAGGCTTTGCGACTCTTACCTTTGGCCTTGGGTTATGGTATTTACAACATTTAGGTTATGACAATGGGGTTTATGTTGCTCTCATATTGGCTGCGCTCATGTGGCTTTTTGCAGCACTGAGTTACAGCCAAATAAAGGAATATAAAGGTGCAACCGAAGGCGCTGAAAACGGCTTGTTGCATGCTCTAAAAAAGTTAAAACTTCTCTATCAAGATAAACAATTTGCCCACTTTATTATTACCCGTGCATTGTTACTTTGCTCAGCTTTAAGCGCTCCCTTTTATATTGTACTTGCCAGTGAACAAGCCTTTGATTTTTCACTACTAGCCACGTTTATGGCTCTTTCTGGCCTTGCCAGTCTGGTTTCAGCACCAATTTGGGGTAGATTAAGCGACTTATCGAGTCGCCGAGTGCTAGTTTTCGCAGCCGTACTTGTCACACTTAATGGCTTAGCCGTGTATTTAGTTGCGTATTTTAGCCCCACAACACTCAATGAATTTTGGTTACTACCACTGTGTTATTTTTTACTCACAGTTGCCCATCAAGGCGTTCGCCTCGGCCGAAAAACCTACTTAGTTGATATGGCTGAAGGGAATAAACGTACTGATTATGTGTCAGTCAGTAATACTGTGATAGGGCTAATACTGCTGCTATTGGGTAGTGTAGGCTTGCTAAATAGCTATTTAAGCACCGCTGAGCTGATCTTATTTTATAGTGTGCTTGGATTTGCTGGTGCAGTAAGTGCTTGGTTTTTAAAAGATACCTAGACCAAATTATTAAAAAAGCGCATAATCACGCTGATTTACTTCCAAAAAGGACTTACCATGAAAAAGAGAGTATTTGCACTTTTTACACTGCTGACTTTGTCCGCATGTAGCACGAGTGTACCTATTCGTAACTTTGACTCTAACCCTATACCTACAGTTGCCAATAAAAGCCATGACCTCAAAAGTATCGAGAACGATATACTCAAGGCATGTATGAAGCTTGGATGGACATGTCGTGCAAATCAAGAAGGTAAGGTTTTAGGCACGTTAGATATTCGTAAACATCAATTACGAGTTGAAATTAGCTTTAATGAAAAAGAATATTCTATTGATTACAAAGACTCTATCAACCTAGATTACGATGGTAAGAAGATTCACCGTCAATACATCAACTGGGTAACAAACTTGATGCGTAATATTGATGCTGAATTAGCATATCAATAAAAAGGCGGCTTAGGTCGCCCTTTCTTTATCGTATGTACCGTCCTAAATAACAATGATGCTTCCCTTCCCCACAGACAAACATTCGCTTAAAACGAACAAATTGCTCGATTAATAGCATTATTATTTTGTTTTGTACTTTTTTATACTTAGAACAACTTCCTAATTCGCAGGTGTCACAATGAAAAAAGTACTTGTTTTAAATTCTTCACTCAATGGTGAAAACGGTAACTCAACTAAATTAACAAACACATTTGTAAGTCAACTGACTGAAAAAGACCAAGTAACGATCACCCAGCGCGACTTAAGCAGCAACGCAATTGATCACCTAACGCAAACAGAAATGGCTGCGTGGATGACTGATGCAAACGAGCGTAGCGATGAGCAAAAAGCACTTGCAGCCATCTCTGACGAGTTAATTGGCGAACTTAACGACAACGATCTGATCGTTATCGGTATGCCAATGTATAACTTTGGTATTCCATCAACGTTTAAAGCATGGATTGACCGTATAGCACGTGCTGGTATTACGTTTAAATACACAGAACAAGGCGCAGTTGGTTTAGTTGAAAACAAAAAAGTCGTGGTACTGGCTGCCCGTGGTGGTGTGTACCAAGGTAGTGATATCGACACTCAAACTAAATACTTAAAAGATGTGCTTGGTTTTGTTGGTATGACTGATGTTGATTTTATCTACGCGGAAGGGTTAGCAATGCCAGGCGCAGAACAAAGCTTAGAAGCTGCACAAGAGAATATTAAAAAATTCGTTGCGGCATTATAAAACGCAACGATTAGAGCGGTCATTCTGGCCGCTTCTTTTTACATAAAACACCTCAGATATAAAGTAATCTAAACCTCTACTCTCTTCGTATTGCTGCATACATAATTAACACAGACAGATAGAAATGCCTAACGCAGTAAAACAAGCAATCAATATTGTTTGGTTCAAACGAGATTTGCGACTTTCAGATCATCAGCCTCTGGCAGAAGCTGCTGCTTCATCTATTCCGTGTCTGCTATTATTTAATTTCGAACCTTTATTACTAAATGATCCTCATTACAGTCATCGTCATTGGCGATTTGTTTATCAATCGCTGTGTGACTTAAATGCGCAGTTAAAAAAACAAGATGCTGAAATTGCGATTTATAATCAAGATATACTCTCTGTGTTTGAATCGCTAGATAAAGAGTTTGATATTAAAGCCGTTTTAAGCCACCAAGAAATAGGTCTTTACAACACTTTTGAGCGAGATAAACAGGTAAAACTCTGGCTAAATAACAAAGCAATCCCATGGCATGAAACCCCGCTTGGTGCTGTTATAAGAGCGCGACCAAGACAATTTGATTGGCAAGCTCACTGGCACAGCGTGATGAACCAACCGCTTGTGACGCCAGATTGGCACAACTTTAAAACCGTTTTACCTAAAAATTATCAAGTTGCTAAATACACTGAGCGCTTTTCAGAACAAGATGAAAAGTTTCAATATGGCGGCCCTCATGCTGCCAGAGCCTGTTTACAAAGCTTTATTGAACAACGTGCTAGGGGCTATCAAAGCGGTATCTCAAGCCCATCAAAAAGTAGAGAATCTTGCTCTCGCCTTTCACCCTATTTAGCTTGGGGGAACCTAAGCCTTCGGCAAGTTTATCAGACCCTAAAGTACTATTTAGCAAAGCAGCCTCTAAGCTGGCGTCGCTCATTACATGCATTTGAATCAAGGCTGCATTGGCATTGCCACTTTATGCAAAAGTTTGAAAGCCAGTGCAGTATGGAGTTTTCACCTCAAAACCCTGCTTACCTGCATTATCCTTACCGAGATGATGAACTTGTTACAGAGCACTTAAAACGCTTTGAACAAGGTCAAACTGGTATCCCTATTATCGATGCATGTATGCGTTGCTTGGCAGCAACAGGCTATATAAACTTTCGAATGCGTGCCATGTTAGTGAGTTTTATGACCCATCATATGAACATTCATTGGCACCCTGTCAGTTTAATTCTATCGCGTTATTTTTTAGATTTTGAACCTGGAATTCATTACCCACAAATCCAAATGCAAGCATCAGTTACAGGGACCAACACCATTCGCTTATATAACCCAATAAAACAATCTGAAGACAAAGACGCAGAGGGTATGTTTATTAAAACCTGGTGTCCTGAACTTAAAAGTTTACCCATAGAAGATCTTCATCAGCCATGGCTACAACCACCGATGGAAGCCCTCTTTAATGACTTTAAACTCGGCGAAGACTACCCAGAGCCCATGGTCGACTTAGAGCAAGCAGCAAAACAAGCTCGGGACCGATTATGGTCTTTTAGAGAACGCGATGATGTGAAACAGGATGCAAAAGTCGTGCTTCAAAAACACGTTAAAAGCCTTAAAAGGCAACGCCATGGCTCATAAAAAGCTTAACTTACCGAGCAAAATTTGCCCTATCTGCAAGCGGCCTTTTATGTGGCGTAAAAAATGGCAGCGAGATTGGGAAAATGTAAAATATTGTTCAGAGCGCTGCAAGCGTGAAGCTAAGCGAAAAATTGGCGTTTAAGTTGCAACTTCTTTACTGAATCATACTTTTCGGCCTAATACTCTGAAATCATTTCACACTAGCCGAAATTATTTACAAAGGAGATGACGATGACGATTAAAAAAACGGCTCATACAAGCTGGTCTGGCGATATCAAATCAGGCAAGGGTAAAATCAGTACACAAAGTGGCGCGTTAGATAACCAACCTTTTGGTTTCAACACCCGCTTTGAAGACAAGCCAGGCACCAATCCAGAAGAACTCATTGCTGCGGCACATAGCAGCTGCTTTAGCATGGCATTATCACTGGCGTTAACCGACGCTGATTTTGTAGCTGATGATATTACAACCAAAGCAACCGTTAGCCTTGACGAAGTAGATGATGGCTTTGAAGTAAGCCACATTGCACTTGATGTTAGTGCCAAAATTGAAGGCATCTCAGAGGAAAAATTTAACCAGTTGTGCCAACAAACCAAACAAGGCTGCCCTATTTCTAAATTAATGAATGCAGAAATATCGCTAACAACTCAGCTTAACTAAAATAAAATAGCCACCTTCTAACCAAGGTGGCTTTTGTTAATAAATAACGCGACATAAAGTCGCGACTACGATCTGTTTTGAGCCTCTTTATATCTACTTCGAAATTAACTCTACTTGTGTACTTTTAACACTTTATTACAATACATTAACCAACTTGTTGTACTATGTACCTGAAAGTCAAAGTACTTGAAAATCAAAATACAACAAGGATATGTATGTTTAAACAACTAGCCCCAATTGCACTTGCAACACTCGCCTATTCAAGCTGCTCATTAGCAACAGAGCAACAAGTGGGTAAGCAGTGGTTCAACAGTATTGATTACACTTACCTCGAGCATGACGATTATAACTCTGATGGCTACCAATTAGTAAGCCATTACTACTTTGAGGAGCAGCAAAGCTCTGGAGTACTCGATGATTATGGCTACCTCGATACAGACTCAAACATACGAGTAAATTACTTTAATACTGATAACAATGATTACCTGGGTATGTTTGGTGAAGGGTTTTACAAAAACTGGTTTGTTACAGGTGAAATTTACGATGTTGATGATGCAGATAACTATACAGTAGGTGTAGGCTACTTATTTGCCGATGCATTAAAAGTCTCTGTAAATAAAAATGAGCGTGAGTATGGTGATGATTATTGGCGTCTAAAAGCCCAGTATAACCACCAAATCAATGAGAAAGATTACCTAGGCTTTACAGCTGAAACAGATGATGAACTCGACTATTGGAACATCTCTGCCAGATACTTTAATCATTTAAGCGGTAGTCAATATATTACTGTTGATGTCGGTCACCAAGACAGTGTTTATGACTCTGCAAGCAATGCCATGTTAAGCTACTATTTTGGTAATCACTATGCCATAGGTGCAGGTATTGATGATTCTGAGTTAGTTTTACAAGGTAAGTACTTTTTTAACGACCAATACTATGTAACTGCTAATTACACTGAAAGAGGCTCTGGAGAGCTTTATAACATTAGGTTTGTTGCTCAGTTCTAGTCAAAAACTCTAAATGAAAACGCCACTTTAAAAGTGGCGTTTTACGTTTTAAACGTTGCTGTTACATATTACCAAGCTGCATCATCATCGCTGTATACATTTTTAAGTTAAGCGCAAGCTGCTCTTCGGTAATAAACTCATGCTCTGAATGGCCAGTGTATTTTTTACCTGGCATTGATGGACCAAACGAAACCGCATTATCAAATAGCTTTGCATTTGTGCCGCCACCGATTGACACAAACCCTGCGTCTTGGTCACCACTAAAGTGCTTGAAGATATCAAGTAGTGCTTGTGCATGCGGAGCGCCATCTAACAACATTGGTGTGCCAATCACGATATCCGTGTCTTTTAAAGTCACATTATTACGTGACTGCCATTTACTCAATGCTTCATTAATTTGCTGCTTGAGCACAGCTTCTTCTTTACCTACAGGGCGGCGCATATTAACAGACAATTTAATATCATTACCTTGGCGAGTAAGCACTGTTGGCGATACAGTCATTGGGCCCATAAAATCATGCTCGTAACCAATATCACCAAATTGTGCACCATATAAATCAAGGCCAATTAACTGGTTAATAAACTCAATTGCTTGACCATCACTGTTGTTTTCAAGATCAATCCCTTTAAACACCTCAGCTAAGTGGGCAATGGCATTTTCACCTGACTCAGGCTCAGAGGAATGTGCTGAAGTACCCTTAACTTGCACTAATAAACCGCTTGCTTGCTCTTTAATCGCTACTTTTACGTTTTTAAGTTTCGCTACATTGTCGTGTAATTTAGCCACTGTTGCCGCGTCTGCATTATGTACGAGTACACTCGCATCTTCAGGGATTTGACTAACAAAAGCTCCCCCTTTTAAATCACTCACATATAAACCTGTTTGCGCTGACGTTGCAGAAAAAGTCGGCGCAATTAAGCTCCAGCCTTTTTCTGCCACAACCACTGGGTATGACGCATCAATGGTTACAGCATATTTTGGTTGCTGGTAAGTTTTCATAAACTCTTGTAATGGTGCCCAATCAGACTCTTCTGCAAGGTAAACCATAAGCTCAATACGGTTATTTAAAGTAATACCGTTATCTTTAATCGCCTTCATCGCGTGAAGCGCAGTCGCAATCGCTCCTTTGTCGTCTTCAGTACCGCGAGCGATAAGCTTGCCAGGCTCTGAGGTTTTATCCATTTTAAATGGGCTTTGTTGCCATTTACTGGCATCAGCAGGTTGTACATCTCCATGAGTGACAATCGTTACTTTGTCTTTTTGATCACCCATACCTATCAGAACGGTGTAACCTAAATCTTGATAGTCAAAACCAAACTGCGCCGCTTTCATTTTTAAAAACGACTTAAAACCAATAAAGTCTGGGTTATTTGGTGTTGCAAGGCCTTCTTTGTTTACCGTAGGATAAGAGACTAAATTTCCAAGGGTATGTATTTGCGCTTGTTGATACTGTTCTACCGCATAATTAGCCAGTTTTTCACTTTGCTCAGACACGGCTGCCTGACTAGAAAATGCACTTAATAAAAGTGCTGCAAGTAATGAATGTTTCAAGATAAGCTCCAGAGTTTTAAAGGTTTTTAGAGAGTACGTTTTAATTGTAACGGTTATAGCCCTGACATGAAATCTCTTATTTATGCAAAATGTGTCGGCTTAAAATTAATTACAAGGTACAATGTCTACTCACCCCATTTTATTGTTTGTTGACCCCATGAATCGTAGAAAAAAGATCTTCACTAAACTTAAACAAAAAGATAAACGCGCCAATGAGAAACTGCATAAAAGCAATAAACCTGCTTATATCTCAAAAGCAGAGCGCGAAAAGCGAGCACAGCAAGAAGCTGAACAAGAAAGTTAAAAAGTTATCGTAGGCGCGATTTTACATCGCGCAATATACGAAATTCCCCATATTAACCTTAGGCGTCACGCTTGCTTGGCGCACTTTAAGGGCCACACAAAACATAAATCTTCCTTCGCGAGAAATAAATTTCACGCCCACTTTTCACACTCATTCACAAAAAGAACTTCACATAGTTCCGATTTTTGAGTAATTTAAAATTAATAAAATAACAACAATAAGATACAAGGGAATGAAACGTTTATTGCTGCTTAGCTGTGCGCTTTTATTAAGTGCATGCGCATCTAAAGTTACCAATATTAAAGAAGACCGAGACACGCTATCTAAAGCCGATGAAGGTTATCTACTGATTGGTATAGAAACTAACCGTAGTTTAAAAGCCATTTATATTGATGGTCCAAAGTCAATAGTTCTTACAGCTAAGGATATTCGTAGTGGTAGTAATTATATTTTAGCCAACCTACCATTGGGTGATTACACCATCACTCGGTTAAACTTAAATCGATATTCCTATCTTGAATTTGATAACGATGAAGAAAGTTGGCAATTCACTCTTTCTGCTAAAAAAATTAATTATGTAGGTCATTTAGATATTTCTACGATAGGTTTTTGGTATACCCGCTCTCACATTGCTTTAGAAAACAGAAGCTCTGAAGCACTGCAATACATGGAACAAACATATCCTTCTATTTTATCTGGTCGTTCGCTAAATTATGGTGGCCCGGGAGAGACTCATTCTTTGATTATTTAGAGCAAACATTTTCGCAGCAGGAAGCAAAATAATGAAAAAGCTACTTATCTTGTTATTTTTTATCTTTCCTTTGCATGCTGAAATGTTATCAAGTAAAGACTTAATGTATTCGCCCGATCAAAGCCAAGTTATGATCTCGCCCAGTGGCCGCTGGATCAGCTTTTTAGAAGCGCAAGAAGACAGAACCAAAACCCTCAACATCATCGATATGAAAACGATGGAAATGTACTATGCAGTTAAACTTAAGGAAAAGGATAATTTTTATAATTATGAATGGCTGAGTAATGACGATATCTTCATACGTGTGAATGGTGAGTATAACTCAAACTATAGCGTAATAATCAATGTCACAGAAAGTGAAGAAAAACCAAAGTTCGAGCAGCATAGAGTAACAACCAAAGGATACATAGTTGATAGGTTATCAAACGATTCTGAACACATCTTATTCGCCAAACCAGGTAAAAAGAATACGTTTCTTTATAAGGTACCTCTGGATATTTTATACGAAGATAACCTAAGCTCTTTCTCCCCCATTGAGAAAGGTTTAAAAGGCGCTAGCAACTATTTTTTTGACGAGCATAAGCAGCAATTATTCACTGCTCAATTTGATATTGACGAAAAAAGCTTACAGTTCTTCTATAAAGTTATTGGTAATGAGAAGTGGATACCCCTTTTTACACTCACCGACGCAGATTATCAGTTTTTACCTATTGGATTCACTGACCAAAATCACCTAGCCGTCATTACCAACAAAAATACAGACAAGAGCCAAGTAAGCCTCTTTAATATCAACACGCAAGAAATCACCGACACTCTTTATCAACATCCCAAATATGACATTCAGTCAGCAGAACTTGGTGATAATGGCACATTAATCGCCGCCTCGTATATCAAACATGGTAAATATACGACTGACTATTTTGTAGATACATATAAACAGTTACATAGTAAAGTTGCTGAAGCTTTAGGAGATGAGCAATTCTTCTGGGTAAATAGCTCATTAGACGGAAAAATTCATATTCTTTACAACCATTCCTCAACGATTCCAGGTAAGTACTTTTTATACAAAGCTGAAGCTAACCAAATTGAATTATTATTCTCTACCGATAAAAATAAAGACGCAACGTACGCTAAAACATCGTTTTTTAACTTTAAAGCTTTTGATGGGACTAACCTTGAAGGTTATTTAACCAAACCTATAAACAACGACAAGCAAGTACTATTAGTGATGCCCCATGGTGGCCCGATTGGTATTCGTGAAAGTGATGAATTTAGCCCTCAAGTACAATACCTTGCCTCTCGTGGCTTTACCATTTTACGTGTTAATTTCAGAGGCTCAGCGGGGTTTGGTAAAGAGTTTTTAGAAAGCGGTGTTGGTCAATTTGGTAATCTCATTGAACAAGACATTTCTGCCGCAGTAGCACATATTCGTTCACAACATAGCTTTAAACATACCTGCTCTATTGGCGCAAGCTATGGCGGTTACTCTGCGGTTATGTTAGCAATTAAACACCCTGATATTTATGAATGCGTGATTGCAAGTTTTGGTATTTATGACTTACCTCTACTCTATAACGCAAGTAATATCGCCTTAACTAAAGATTATCAAGAGCTTATAAAGCGTACGGTTGGTGAATATAGCCAAGATTTAAAAGATATTTCGCCCGTCTATCAGGCTACATCTTTAAAAGCCCCAGTGCTTATTATCGCTGGCAAACAAGATGAAATATCTGGCTTTGAGCAAAGTAGCCGCTTTTACTATGTTTTAAAACGTTTAGGCCATGATGTAGAAAAAGCGTTTTTCGAAGGCTCTAGGCATGGTCATCAGAATTGGTATTACGATCAAATAGAAGCAGCCTTAGCCAACGACTTTATTGAGAGAAAACTCAAGCTTAACAGTACATTGACTCACTATAGAGAATCAGAGAAAAAAACAGTTCAACATGATGCCATATTGTTAGCAGATACTTTTGACAGTAAAACTATAGAAACTGATCGTAAAAAAGAAAGCTTTGATTACTACCAATTGGCTGCCAACTTAGATCATGATCGAGCAATATTTAATGTCGGTAGTTATTATCATCGTGGTGATAAAAGACCAATCGATATTAAAAAAGCTATTGAGTATTACAGCCGCTCGGCGGATTTAGGCTATGTAAATGCTAAAGAAAGACTAAGTTTTATTTATTCTTACAGTTTACTTGTGGAGCCTGACTTTAAAAAGGCTCAAAAGTATTCTCAAGAGCTTTATGATAAAGAACAAACAGTTAAGAACGCATTTAACCTAGCCGTCGTCTATTGCATTGCTGATAATAAGTTTAGAAATACAGAAAAATGTCTTAGTTTAATTGAAGAGTATGCTGAAAAAATTGACAGTAACTCACAGGGGGATGTTAGAGAGCAGATAGCCCTGCTAATGCTGGAAGGTCAATATTCAGCTCAAGAACTGGAAAGAATTCAGAAAGTAATTGAAAAACTGTATGGGCTTGATTATTCAAATACAATATTAGAGTTAGAACGGACTGGGTTATTTAAACTAGTGTTATCTGAAAAATTTAATGGCCGCTCTAGTATCGAACAACTCAATGAAGATACGGAGTTTTCATATACACTGAACGAAAAACAGCGCTTTGGAATTCAGTTTTCAATGAACCGTGAAGGTATTGATAATCGAAAAGATCGCCTAGTTGTATTTACCAAATGGCACTTCAAACCAAGCTCTCCTGAAGAAAGTGAAAATGTTTATTACCAAACTTTATGGGGCAACCCTCTTGATGAATGGTCTACTTACCGCACTCTAGATGAAACATCGACTCCAGGTACATGGACATTAGATGTGATGGGCGCAAACCAACAATTGCTCTATCAAAACACCTTTAAAGTGACAGCTATCAACTAAACTCAAAATGCGCAATTTCAATCAGGTAGGTACTTTTAAGTGATGGCACACTGGCCTTACTTCTGAAAAGCATTAAAGAATAACTATGAAAACGAAGCAACAACAACGTATTGAGCTGGCCTGTAATTATATAAGCCAACATCTCGATGAGCCCCTATCACTGGAAAAGTTAAGCGAGGTGGCGTGTTGCTCAAAATACCATTTTCATCGTTTATTTGTTGCTGGTGTAGGCATAAGCATCACAAAGTACACGCAACTTGCTCGCTTAAAACGCGCCTCATTTCGGCTCGCGTTTGAGCAGCAAATAAAAATTATCGACATCGCTCTAGAGGCACAATTCGATAGCCCTGAAGCATTTAGCCGTGCTTTTAAGCGCACTTTTACGCAGTCGCCCAGCGAGTTCAGAAGCAAACCAAACTGGCCTAATTGGCACACACAGTTTGAATTTTCATTACCTGACAAAAAGGTTTGCCCTATGAATGTAAACATTGTTGATTTTAAAGCACAACCGGTGGCGTTACTTACTCACCAAGGTTCTGCGAATACACTTATGAATACCGCCGCAAAATTTATTGAGTGGCGTAAAGAATCTGGTTTTTCACCCGTTAAAACCAGTCGCACTTACGGGATCCCGTATAGCGACCCTGCCACGACTGAAGATCATGCATTTCGTTTTGACTTTGCAGGCAGTATCACACACCCTATAACAGAAAACCCGCAAGGTGTGCGAAATGGTGAAATTCCAGCAGGTCGCTGCGCAGTAGTGCGCCACAAGGGTTCTCACGATACTATTAGCGATACGGTTTACTACTTGTATCGTGAGTGGCTAGTGCAAAGTGGTGAAGAAGTCCGTGATTTCCCGTGTTTCTTTCATTACCTCAACCTCATCCATGAAGTTGATGAATGCGACTTGCAAACAGATATTTATTTGCCGATTAAGTAACACGAGGCGTGTAAGCAAGTTGTAGGCGCGATTTTACATCGCGCAACACGCGAATAAATTTCACGCCTACAAATACAAAACCCCTTCCCTAAAATCGATAACTAATGCTGGCATTATACGAGCGGCCTTGCCCTGCAAGCTGTTCAAAACCTGCGCTCATATCTTGCTTATAATTAGCAATACTCACCCCACCGAGTGGCTGTTGGTAGTATTCATTAAGTAAGTTAGTAATTGCCAACTTAAAGGTTAAATTTTGCCATGTTTTCTGGCTTGAGATAGCCAATAATTGATAGCTGTCGGTTTTATTTTCTAAACGACGCTCATCAACATTGGTTTTACTATCAACCCACTGCCAGCTCAATGCGTTTTGCCAACCTTTGTATTCGTGCTCCAAACTCAGCTTAGTGTTTAGTGGCATGATTTGGTATAAGTCTTCATTACTATCATCACGTTCGCCATGACTACTGGTTAATGAGCCTTTTAATTGCCACTTTCCTGCTTGCTTTGAATTATGAAGCTCAACTAATCCAGCAAGTTTAGCGCCATAAAGTGTGGCATCTAGATTCGTAAACGTCAGAATATTGCGTTTTGTATGCGCCATGTCAGTGCGGTTAAAGCTTTTAGTCACCTCAGCATCAATGTAATCACTTACTTGTGTGTACCAGATATTTGCTGTTATTTGCCAGCTATCGTCTTTAGCGAGCTTAGTGTAGCTAGCGCTCAAAGTATGAGCCGTTTCGGCTTCTAAATCTGGGTTACCAATATAGCCGTTACCATCACCAAACCAACCGATCATCGTGGTTGCCATCGTACCAACACCCCAGCTATAACGCTCATATAAATTGGGCGCACGGTTTTTGCGTGCAAGGCCAAATTGCAGCTCATCGTTGTTAGTTAATTGGTAGCGCGCAAGTAGGCTCATATCAACTAAGGTGTCGTCACGTTTACGGTCTAATTGGTTAAATTCCATCGCCGCTTGCGCATCCGTTTTCGACATATTCATCATCGAGCCCATATGACCCATGCCACCTTCGTTATAAGCTTGTACTTCGCCAGTATCTGTAGTTACTTGCTCAACACGCACACCTGCCGATAACCACCAAGCTTGGTTTACTTGATTTTGATACTCAGCAAATGCCCCAAGACGATCGCGTTTTCCCTCATTGATATTAATGTATTCGTTCGGGCCCATCATCATTGACCCTGCAACCGCAGGCCACCAATCATCAATACGGTAATTATAATATTCGTGCCCTAGCAATAATGATGATTGCTTTGATAAGTCAGTGCGCCAATGTACTTGATAACTGTAGTCTTTAGCATCTGTATTCATTGGCATCATGCCTGTTTTTTCTGCACTAAAAAAACCCATTTCGTGCTTCACATCATGATAGTTCACTTGCACATGTAAATGACTGTCTGCAAGTTCGCGCTGATACTGAGCAACTAATCCGTAACTGGTGTTATCGGTCATATCCATGTATTGATTAGGAAAGCCTTGGTAGGGAATTTTTTGATGGCTTAATTTAACTACAAGCTGCTGCTTGTCATCACGAATAGCACCCGTTAAGGCATGATTTTGCACACGGTATAAAGTATCGAGTACGCGATCACCATGACCATCATCATAGCTATTGGCATCTTCAAAGCTGCCTTGATAAGACAAGCTAAACTGTTTACTTGCAAGGCTTGCACCTAGGCCATACGCTTGGCTATCGTTAACACTTTTGTACTGAGCGGTAACATAACCTGTACGCCAATTGAGTGAATCTGTATCACTAAACTCTGGGGCAATCGTATTTACCCTAATAACACCAGCAATATTATCGCCACCACTGCTCACCGGCGACACACCAGCAACCACGCTGTAAGACGAAATTTGATTCGCCGACACATAAGATAATGGCGGGTTCATTTGATTAGCACACGCCGCAGTGACATCAGCACCATCAACGAGTACTTTAACTCTATCGCCCATCATGCCATTCATAACAGGTAAGTTAGACACCCCACCTGCCGCTGAAAAATCAACGCCTAAATCAGATAACAATGAATCGGCAGAGCCAACGAGTTGATGATTATTTTGGGCATGACCTTGTACTTCGATTACTTCAATCGAATCATCAGCAAAAACAGAAATACTTAAAACACAGCTAAGTGCTGCAGCAATTTTAGAAAATGAAAAACCTAGACGAGAGAATTGCGTGTTCATAACTCTTTAAAAATAAGATAGTTAACTAATGAGTGGATTATAAAACTCATTAATTAGTCTGAACACGCGACATATTGTCGCACCCAGTGCGCAGGGGTCAGAATATTAGCGCAGCACCACCAAAGGGATCCGGCTATCTTCAAGCATTTTTAGTGTCGTGCTGCCTAAAAAGAATTGTCGCCATTTAGAGTGCCCAAATGCGCCCATCACCATTAAGTCAACGGCGTGATCACTTTTATAACGCCATAACGCCTCGTATACATCACCATCAAGCATACGGGTTCTAACATTAAAACCATGCTCAACCAGCCTTGCCGAGGCTGTATCTAGCTTGTCTTGGCATTGACCGTCTTGTTTATCAACCATCACTAAATGACAATCTAACCCTGTTAAAATCCCCCCGTTAATAATCTGTGTTATTGCTTTGTCTGTATGTTCGCTACCATCATAGGCAAGCATAAAATTAGTTGGCTCATGAAAGTGTGGCGGCACAATCGCAACGGGTGTATGCACTTGACGGATTAAAGTTTCGATATGTGAGCCTAATACTTTAAAGTCATCATAGTGGCCTTTACCAGAACGGCCAATAATCATCACCCTTGCATCGTCTTCATTATCAAGTAAAGCGTCCACTAAACTCATAGAAAACTGCTGATGCTCAAGCGCAGTCATTCCTGCATGTTGTGCTTTTTTTACCGCCTCTTCAAGCAGCAGCTTGCCATGCTCAGAGGCCATTTTATTACGTTCAACTTCCAGTTTTGTCAATTGCTCAAGTAAGGACGTTTGCGACCCTAAGCCAATAATCGCGGTTAGATCATCACGGCCTTGTGGCAAAGGGGGCTCTAACGCATGTAAAAAGTTAATTGGGTAATCAGTACGCTTGGCTATCCAAATAGCAGCTTCTGTCACTGCACTGGTCATACACGAACCATCGATACAAGCAAATATCTTTTTCATTATGCTCTCCTTCAAACCAAGCCAGTAAAACCAAGTATAGTCGGCTTTTTATATGTATTTATTTTGAACAGCAAAGACTTAAGAAGTTCAGCTTAATTTCTTATAACAAACAAATGTAGAACGTTCCAAAAAGTACTATATCAGTGTGGTTAATTTGTATTACAATAGCAATGGGCACACATCTCATACCAGAACAGCCTGCCTGTTGCTGGCATTTTCAAAATCAATTTTTAAAGGATCTCCATGACTACCGTAGCCAATAATCAAGGCAACGTAAGCACGTTTACCATTCTGATAGTACTGGCTTTGGGCACGTTTATTTTAGGCTTGTCTGAATTTTCTATGATGCCAATGCTGCCCCTTATCAGCGAAACATTTTCATCAACACCCGCACAAAGCGGGTATGCCATTAGTGCCTATGCAATTGGTGTCGTTGTGGGTGCACCGCTTTTTATGATCACCACAGCAAATATGCGTAAACGTAATGCGCTCTTAATGTTTGTCAGTATGATGTTTTTATTTAATGGCTTAAGCGCTTTTGCAAACTCACTCGAACAGCTGATTTTATTTCGTTTTTTGAGTGGCTTACCACATGGTGCATACTTTGCCGCGGCTATTTTACTCGCCGCCGACATTGCCCCTGCCGACAAACGCGCAAGCTTTATGTCAAAAGTATTTATGGGCTTAACCATTGCAACAATTGTCGGTGTGCCTATGGTTACCCTGGTTGGGCAAAACTTTAGTTGGCGCTATTGCTTAGCAGGTACTGCGTTACTCGCTTTAGTGGCTTTGGTACTCATTGTTAAGTACGTACCCAACGTAAAAAATACGACACCCACGTCGATTTTAGATGAACTCAGTGTGCTTAAAAACAAGCTGGTGTGGACGATTCTGGGTATCATTATTATTGGTTTTGGTGGCGTATTTTGTGTTTACACCTACATAGCCGACACTATTTTAGTGGTGACTCACACACCAGCTTACACGATTTCTATTGCCATGATTATGTTTGGAATTGGCTGTACTTTAGGGAACTATCTACTGGGTAAAGCCGCCGACCGCTCGCCATTAAAAACCACCGGGGCAGCGCTAATTGGTGCTGTTGTATTTGCAGCCAGTTATGTAAGCGCCAGCCACAATATTTGGCTGTTATATGCGGTTATTTTCTTTATTGGCTTTAGCGTTGGTTTAGGTACTGTGATCCAATCGCTGTTAATGGATGTATCACCACAAGGCCACGCCATGATAGGCGCACTCGTGCAATGTGCGTTTAATACAGCCAATGCCATTGGTCCTTGGCTTGGTGGTATGGCGATTGCCGAAGGCGCACTGCCAAGCCAAACAGGCTATGTATCTGCAGCACTCTTTTTGGGTGGCTTTTTAATGTGGTCATTAAGCGCGATACAAATGAAAAAGCTACGAGTCGAAAGTTAGCAAAAATGTAGCTGCGATTTTATATCGCCCAGAGAAATGGCGTTTAACAAGAATGCTTTAACATTCGCTGTTAAACGCCACCTACTGCTTGCAACACCTTTATTCATCCTGAAATATTTCTTCGATACTCAAGTTAAACAAACGTGCGGCTTTAAATGCCAGTGGCAAACTTGGGTCAAATTTACCTTTTTCGATGGCATTCACTGTTTGCCTTGATACATCAAGTAACTCAGCTAATTTTGCTTGGGTGTAGTTATGCTCAGCACGCAGCACTTTCAAGCGGTTTTTCATGCTTCATCCTCGTCATTCAGCTGCTTATTCATAACTAAAATGCACACTAAATAGGTCAAGCCCATAAACAAAACTAAATGTGATATATCTTCGTTAAAATGCACTAATCCGCTCGATTGTAACAACGAATAGGCTAACCCAAATACCAAGCTTGCACCTAATGTGATCCCCATGGCGTTGAGTTGTACCCGTTGCTGTAATTCATCCATGCCCTGAAGCTGTCGCTTGTTGGCTAAAATCATCATCACGCCAACAAGTGCATTTATAACGATTGCAGCAACAGTTATCACCGTTTGATCTTGCCATAAAAAGTGCGGCCCAAACGAGGCAATAGCAAGCGTTAGCAACCACGCTACCGTCCACTTAGCAAGGTTTAAGGTATTTTGCTTATTGCGCTGTTTAAATGTTAATCCTGTTTGATTCATTATTCTCACCTTAAAAGTAAAGTTAACTTGACTAAAGATTAATCTACAAAAACAAAAAGTCAAACAAGCTTTACAAAAAGTTTTATAAACACGACATGTAATGAATTTTTTAGTTTCAAAAAAGACAACAGACTTGCTGTTAAACTCATAATATTGTATTAATCTAGAATTACCTGAACAGAATCTGAATCTGTCCATCCGATAATAATAAAAAGAAGATAAACTATGAGTACGGCGCTGTTTTTTGTTGGCGAATGGCAAGTTACCCCAAGCACAAATTCAATACGACGTGGTGAACAAGTCAAACATCTTGAACCAAAAGCGATGGATGTATTATTGCTGTTGTGCGAAAAACAGGGTGAACTGTTAACCAGCGAAGAAATTATCAGCCACTGCTGGCCACATGTAGCGCTTGGCGATAACCCGCTACACAAGGTAATAACGCAGCTTCGTAAAGCATTTGACGATAAAGCCAGTAGCCCGCAGTACATCGAAACCATTCGTAAGCGTGGTTACCGCGTAATTGCCAATATAAACTTCCCCCTTGATGAAGAGCAAAAAGCCAGTCAAACAGCTTGGCAAGGTGACTCGCCTTTTGTCGGGTTAAGTGCTTTTTCGCCTGATCAAGCAGGAGTATTTTTTGGTCGCAACAAGCAAATAGAAACCTTATTACAGCGAGTATCTGCACAGATTCAATTTGGCCGTGCCTTTTGTTTAATTTTAGGTTCGAGTGGTTCAGGAAAGTCATCCCTTGTAAACGCGGGTGTATTACCTGCCTTAATGAATACCAGTGGCTACGATGGCATACGTGTTCATAGTTACTGCCAATTAGACTTTGCCGATGTAAATAAAGACCGCTTATTGCTCGATTTAGCCTCTACCCTGCTCGATTTAGAAATAAACGATGCACCCGTGCTCAGTGATATGAGTGCCGAGACACTGTGCGAGTTATTAACCTCACAGCCTGAGCATATTATTAGTCGCTGCAAAGCTGCACTGGCTGAGCTTAATAATGAACACACCAAACCCTACTTATTTTTATTTATTGACCGCTTAGAAGTCTTATTATCGTCACCTTTATTCACAAATGACGAACGCAGTCAGTTTTTAAAACTCATAGAATGCTTAGCAACCAGTGACTGTATAATCATTTTTAGCGCTTGTCGTAATGATTTTTACCCACAAGTGGTGAGTCAACCAAGTTTAATGGCAGGGAAAACCAAAGGCGCACATTTTTTTTTATTAGCGGCCCCACCCTCAGAGCTAAAGCAAATGATCCGCTTGCCTGCGCTTGCAGCGGGTTTAAGCTGGCAAACACACCCAGAACATCACACCCCCCTTGATGAGCAGCTGTGTAACGACACCGCCAATAACCCTGATGCACTGCCTATGCTGCAATACACTTTACAGCAGCTGTATTTGCAGCGCAGTCCAGACAACGAACTGCTATTTTCTGAGTACCAAGCCCTAGGCACCATTGAAGGAGCGATTGGCCAAAAAGCCGAGCAAGTATTCTGCCAATTACCCAATGAGCAACAAGCAGAACTTGCCGTTGTACTTTCAAGGCTTATCACGCTAAACCCAGACGGCGAAACACTCACCAGCCGCGCTGCACGTTGGAACGAGCTTACAAACCCCGCACAAACTAAGCTTGTGCAAGCCATGGTCGACAGCCGTTTGTTTGTATCGCACCTTAAAAATGAACAAGCCTGTTTTAGCCTTGCCCACGAAGCGCTGCTGCGCCACTGGCAGCGCGCTATCGACTGGGTAGCTGTGCATCAACAAAGCTTAGCGATAAAAAGCCGCGTACAACTTGCCACCGAGCGATGGCTGCTTGAACACAAACACACCGACTTTCTATTAGCGCAAGGTAAACCCTTACAAGAAGCACACAGCCTTGTGAGTAACCCTATGTTTAGCTTGTCGAACGATGAACTTGCTTTAATAAAAGCCTCTAATAAAAAAGCAAAACGTAAAAAGCGTGTGTTACAAATCACGGCAGCAACACTTGTGTGCTTAACCTTTATTGCCACATTTATGAGCGTGCGCAGCTACCATGCTGAGCAAGTAGCAAAACAAAAACGCCAAGAAGCTGAGAGTTTACTGGGTTTTATGGTCGGTGAATTTGCCGACAAACTCAGAAGTGTTAAGCGTATGGATTTACTGGATGGTATTAGCAATAAGGCTCTTGAGTATTTTTCCAATCAAGACGAAGAAGCAGCGTCATTGTTTGATTTTAGTGATAAACAAGCTCAGTTTAATAACCGCTTTCAGTACGCTCAAACCTTAGAGGCTATGGGCGAAGTCGCCTACTCGCGTGGCAAAACCGACGAAGCCTTCACCGCCTTTGAAAATGCCCGTGTTCGACTAGAGTCTTTACTAAAAATTCAACCCAATAACCTTGATTTACTGATGCTCGCAGGCGCCAATGCTTTTTGGCTTGGGCAGTTACATTATGATAACCTTGACTACCCTGCTACAGAGCCTTGGTTTAAACGGTATCAAGAATACAGCGAGCGAATGTACTCGTTAGCACCCAATGACTTTAATTCCATTGTAGAGTTATCTTATTCACATAATTCGCTTGGCTCACTGTATTTGAAACAGTTAAACTTTATACCTGCCAAACAAAGCTTTATTAAATCCTTAGACCTAAAAAACAAAGCACTTGAGCTTAAACCAAACAATAAAAACCTATTACGAGATAAGGCTGATACTCTCAGTTGGATTGCTAGCACAGAAGAAAATCTAGGTAATCTAAACGAAGCATTAGACATGTTAGAGCAAGCGGTTATCCAACTAAACTCAATGATTGAACTCACACCTACAAATGCAAGCTTACAAAATCTATTAGCTAATACCTATATGCAACAAAGCTATCTTTTAAGTTATTTCCCAGAAAAACGTAACGCTTATTTAAAAGCTGAAAAAGCGGCTAACATTATAAATAAAGCTCGTCTGCAAGATCCCGAAAACAAATACTTCAAACGTAAATATTATAGAGCTATTTCATATCAATTGATGCTACTAGAAAAAAACATCAAGAGTAATAAAATAGATGAGATAAGAAATTACATTGATATAAATGGGTTTTCTAATTTAGAAGTTGTGAATATGCAAATTAGTCTAATACATTACTTTATTAATCGTAACAATTTAAATAAAGCAGAAAGCCTTTTAAAAAAATTAGAAAGCAGCACTAAATTTAAAGAGAGGATTAATAACACCTCAAAGATGGAAAACTTCTCTGAATTTATAAAAATAACCTTGATAAAAGCAAAGCTTGCAAAGAACAAAGAGATTAGAAAAGCTAACTGTAAAAATATTATTAGCTCTATCAAAAAAAATAACAATGGCAGTAAAAGCATTAAAATAGTCCACCCTCTTCTACAAGCTTATACCTGCTTAGAAAAAGAAAGTGAAATTAGTGAAATTAAAAATAAACTAATCGAGTTAGGTATTACTAACTTTAAACTATAAAACGCAATTAGAAGGTAACAACATGCGCGAAAATCAAACTTACAACTTTACAGTCAACATTTCACTTAACAGTAACAATGAGGCGGTATTTACGTATTTTCAAAATGGCCAAGAAGTTTCAGGTGGTGGTACTGTTAAAGAAAGAAACAGCCTTGGAATATATACTTTAGATGAGGCAACTATTGCTAAAGGTTTTCAATTTACGGGAGCAAGGTTTTCAAATCTTGAAGGTAACTGTGTTCAAGACTTTAGCTATGAAATTACTGATAATGGTCAAAGTATTCATGTTACAGACACTGATGACAATAGAGGAATAGTTTGTATGATTTTTAATGTTGAATGCAACGGTGTAAACTATGAAAGTACAGATCCACAAGTAGAAAATGATAGAGAAAACTAAAATCATGTTGTTAAAGGCTCTTTAGAATGAGCCTTTTATTACTTTAAAACAACAACTTAAAACCAGAAGGTTACCAGAAGGTTTATTTGCACTTTTTTAAGTAACTTTATAGACACCAAAAACGTTTGCATTGGCAAAAAGGAACGAGAGTGTCTATTTCCAACAACAAAAATAAACAAACAAGCAAAATCACAAACCACGCAGAGGGTGCGTTACCTAACTCTATAAACTCAGATCAGCTCGCGTTAATTGCACAGATGTTTCAACACATGGCTGAGGGTGTTTTTATCATCAATGGTCAAGGCACGTTTGAATTTGCCAACCCGATGGCTGCGCAACTTTTTGGTGATAACCAAGAGGCCTTAATTGGTCAAAACCTATTACATTATCTGCACGATACCGACCGCGATAAATACATGTATACACTACTCAGTTGGTTAGATCATAAAGACTCACCAATTAGTTTAGGGCCGAATGAGGTTAAAATTAATCGTGCCGACAATAAAACCCTTGATGCTGATTTATGTATATCAAGCTTACCTAAAAATATCGCTATTGCAGATAACTTATTTATTTGCGTTTTACATGATTTGTCATCACATAAAGAGCAGTATAATCGCTTAATAAAACAAGCCACAACCGATCACTTAACAGGCCTTGCAAACCGCCTTACTTTGGAAGAGTCATTAAAAAAACATTGGCAAGAAAGTGTGCAAACCAATCAAGCTATTAGCACTATATTAATTGACATTGATTATTTTAAACTATTTAACGATCGGTTCGGTCATGTTAAAGGCGATAAGTGCTTACAAAAAGTAGCAAGTATAATTGCAGAGTCACTGCCCTCTCATGACTGTTTAGCAGCGCGTTATGGTGGTGAAGAATTTGCCGTTATATTACCAAGGTGTCAAAAAGACACAGCCGCAGCAATTGCAAAACATATTCAAATTAAAATCAATACAATGTCATTTACAGATATAGGTTTGCCCAGTGATTTCAGAATAAGTGTAAGCCAAGGCATTGCGTGTGAATTTAATAACCAATACCGTACATCAGAGGCGTTAATTTGCGCAGCCGATACCGCGTTGTACCGTGCCAAAACAGAGGGACGCAACAAGATCAGCATTAGCGCGTAAACACATAATTAACAACGTAAAAAACTAATTAACAAGTCGCGTTAGTTACACATATACTATACTTTTATGTTATTTGTTTGTTCCCATTATGCGTTTTACACTGCGCTAAAATAGATAAGTCAGATGGGAATCAATAATGGCATTATTCAACAAATTACCTTTGCAACTTGCAATCGCAAGTGCGCTCGCTGCATCAGTGACTGCAATCGCTGCTGAGCAACCTGCTGAAAATACAGCAAAAGATATTGAAGTTATTTCAGTGACGGGCACACGTCGTAGTTTACGTAGCTTGTCAGAAAGTACTGTTCCGGTTGATTTATTAACAAGCCGCGACTTAGCAAGCACAGGTCAGCTTGAAATTAGCCAAGTACTTGCCTCTCAGTTACCTAGTTTTAACTACCCAAGTGCAACCCTTGCCGATGGTACTGACCACGCAAAACCTGCTGTATTACGTGGCCTTGCACCGGATCACACTCTGGTATTAGTCAACGGTAAACGCCGTCATGCGGGTGCGCTATTAAATTTAGGTGGTACCGTAGGTCGTGGTTCAACGGCGGTTGATTTAAATAATATTCCTACCTCAGCAATTAAACGCGTAGAAGTACTGCGTGATGGCGCTGCCGCGCAATATGGTTCTGACGCCATTGCTGGTGTAATTAACATTGTACTAAAAGATGCCGACGAAGGCGGTAGTGTAAGCTACACCTATGGTGAGTACGACACACAAATGGCAGGCTCGCCACAATTATTAGGCACAAGCGCAGATAGCGAAGGCAACTTAAGCTTTGCAAAAGGTGCTGACCGCAAGTTAAACGATGGTATTTCGCGCACCGCAAGCGCTAATGCGGGTTTCTCATTTGCAGATAATGGCTTTATTAATATTTCAATTGAATCACGTAATAACGAGCCAACTAACCGCTCAGGTATTGACCAGCGTGAACAATATAGCCGCGATGCAAACGGTAACCTAGATCCACGTGAATTCGACTTTGACCGCTATAATCACCGTTTTGGTAAAGCCGATATTGAAGATATCGCCCTATTCTATAACCTAGGTTATGAGTTTAACGACACGTTATCGCTGTATTCATTTGCTAGTTACTCAAACCGTAAAGGTAATTCGGCTGGTTTTTACCGCCGTGCGAAAGACTCTCGTAACTTACCTGACGTATATCCTGACGGTTTCTTGCCACAAATTGATACCGACGTAGATGACTACTCATTTGCTATTGGCCTGAACGGCGAAACGAATGAATGGACATGGGATCTAAGCAGCAACTATGGTCGTAATGACTTTGGTTTAGGTGTTAGCAACAGTTTAAACACGTCAATGGGCGTAAATAGCCCAACTGAGTTTGATAACGGTGCGCTTGTGTACGAGCAATACTTAGTTAACATGGATGCCAGCAACACGCTTGATTTAGGCTTACCTGACGATGTGTTTGTTACCATTGGTGCTGAGTATCGCCACGAAAACTACCAAATTAAAGCAGGTGAAACAGCCTCTTATATCACGGTACTTGATGATGCAGGCAACCCTGTTGCTGCCGGTGGTGCACAAGTTTTAGCAGGCTTTTCACCTGACAGTGCAACTGATGAAAGCCGCCATAATGTCGCTGTATTTGCTGAGTTTGATACCTACCTCACAAGCGACTGGAATGTGGTTCTTGCTGGCCGCTTTGAAGATTACAGTGACTTTGGTAGTACTTTTACATCAAAACTGGCTTCTCGTTACAGCGTAAATGAATCATTGTCTCTGCGTGGTGCAATTAGTACTGGGTTTAGAGCACCATCACTTGCACAAACGTCTTACAAATCGGTAAGCACGGTATTTGAAAATGGTATTCCAAGTGAAGTTGGTTTGTTCCCTGTTGATGAACCTGCGGCGCGCGCACTGGGTGCTCGTGACCTTGATGCAGAAGAATCAGTCAACATGACTGCGGGCTTTATTTTTACGCAAGGTAACTTTAGCTTAACGCTTGATGCATATCGCATCGATATTGATGACCGTATTGTGTTGTCTGAGAACTTAAGTGGCCCTGCCGTAGAAGCTATTTTAGCCGGGGCTGGTGAGCAAAATACTCAAAGCGTTCGCTACTTTACCAATGCCATTGATTCACGTACGCAAGGTGTTGATATTGTTGCAACCTATTCATTAGGATTAGAAAACTACGGTGACTTACGCTTAAGTGCAGCTGTTAACTTTAATGACACCGAAGTTACTCATGTTAAAGAAAACCCTGCTGAGCTTGAAGCCCTTGGTGATAGCTACGAATACTTTGCGCGTCGTGAAATTACTCGCTTTGAAGAAGGCACGCCAGCAAATAAGTGGAACTTGTCTGCAACATGGGACGTTGAAAACTTCCAAACAACACTTCGCGCCACGCGTTACGGCGAAGTGGTGGATACATCAAGCACACCAGAAGGTGATGAAGTCATTGATGCAAAATGGATCACTGATTTAGAGGTGGCATACCGCCCATCTGCACAATGGAAATTTGCTGTTGGCGCAAACAACTTATTTGATCAGTACCCACAAGATACTGTAAGCAACATAGGTTACAGCGACTTTAATCAAATTTTCACTTATAGTGCGTTTACACCTTATAGTTTAGATGGCCGTTTCATCTACGGTAACATCACTTATAACTTCTAAAAATAATCGGTGCTGGCTTAGGCTAGCACCGCTTCCTTATAAAAATATAACTCATTTAACCAACTTTTTTCACACTTGCTGCGACTAACTTAATAACGCAACCCATTAAGGACAGCATTATGAATTTAGTACGCATCACAGCATCTGCTCTATTAGCCGCAGCCACCACTGCCTGTATTGGTCTTTCTAACGCAAGCACAACAATTGACGATAACAGCTACCGTGTTATCACCTTTAAGGACTGTAAAAAAGTGCATGAAGGCACGTTAAACAACGAGCAAATCGCCGCCTATCAACAATTAAAGCGTGAGCAACAAAAGCTTGAATCACTGGAGCTGCCCCTCACTGATATGGAGCAGCAAGTCACAGAATACTCACAGCAAATTGAAGCAATTACAGAAAAGGCCGTAGTAGAAGATGAAAACCACCTAAGAATCAACAAAGATTTATTAAAAGAGCAAGATGCATTAACTCATAAACTTGATTCGCTCATTGCTTCTCATGATGCCGACTTTAAAGCGTTAAATGAGCAAGCTAAACAGATGGAAAAAGCGGCTAAGTTATTTGATGAGGCTATGAAACCTATGATGCAGCAGGGTGAATCGACTCATTTGCAAATTTTAGCGCCAGGCGAAGCTGAAAAATCAGGCTGCTTTTACTCTATCTAAAGCGCACTTTTAAGCTGTGTATAAAGAGCGGTATGCGTTTGGCGAATATCGTCTTTATGCACTTGCTTAAACCACTTAACAGCTTGCTCATGATTACCTGCTTGCCAGTTTAGCTCAGCTAAACGTAACTTATAGATAGCGAGAATAAGTTGATCAGTCGATTCACTCATATGCTCAAGTGCTTGTTGATAATAATGCGCCGCTTTTGAGTAATGCTCTAATAATTGATGAGTACGTGCCAAGTTCCCTAGTGCAAGGGTTATTTTACGGGCATGACTGGTCTTTAAAATCCAGTCAACTGCGGCCTCTCTACTGATCAAAGCACTCTCTAAATCACCCAGAGAATGAAATACATGGGCTTTGTTTGATGACAACTCAAAATGAAAAATAGGGTCTTTGCTCTTACCAAATCGACGCTCGGCTTTATCAAGAATTTGTAAAGCCGTTTCTTTATTACCAAATACATGCTGTAAATTTGCCAATTCAACCATGCGCATTGGATTACCAAACGAGTCAAAAATAGCCTGTAGTTTTTCAAACGCTTTAGTTGCGTACTTTTGAGCTACGTCGTGCTCCCCTAGGTAGTGCATTGATTTAGCATAATAAAAATACACCTGAACTTGAAACACTTGAGGCAGTTCAGTTAGTTGAATGAAAGGTTCGGTATGTTCTTTTAAGGTAAGAAAGTCCATTTGGTCATAATAATAATCAAACTGATACGACTTAATTTCATACCAACGGTCTGAATGATACTCACTGTTTTTTAGTTGTAGGCTGATATAGTCTAGGCAACTTAATTGCTTTTGCTGCGCGCAATAAACCTCATGGTCACTGAAGTTTTCAGAAGCACAGCTCTGAAAAGGCAACAAACCGAGTAATAACAGCATTAATCTATTTTTCATTCACTACTTTCTCAGTGAGCACACACATAAAAAGTAACAAAAAAGAATTAATTTTGACAGTGGTTTTTTAATTTATTGTTACAAATGTAATTAAACAAGAAGCCTTTATAAAGGCTTCTTGTTTATTTTTGACGCTAAAGTAGCAGTAAGCTACCCAAACCAAGGAAAGTGACAAAGCCGACAATATCAGTAACTGTAGTCAAAATAACTGAGCCCGAAAGTGCGGGATCTATTTTAAGTTTATCCAAAATAGACGGGATCACTACACCTGATAGTGATGCAGCAACTAAGTTTAATAGTATGGCAATCGTAATTGTTAAACTCAGCATGCCGTCGTTAAACCAGAAGTAAGTGAGCACACCAATTACAAACGCCCATACACACCCATTTAATGCCCCCACTCTAAGTTCTTTTTTCAATAGTGCTCTGCGGTTAGAGTCTGTCACCTGACCTAGTGCTAAACCGCGCACAATAACCGTTAACGTTTGGCTTCCTGCAATTCCGCCCATCGACGCAACCACAGGCATCAATACCGCAAGTGCTACAACCTGCTCAATGGTCGCGCCAAATAAGCCGATAAACCAAGAGGCTAAAAACGCAGTAGCCAAGTTAATACCCAACCAAATACCGCGGTTTTTTGCAGACTTTGTTACACTTGAGAACAGATCCTCGTCTTCACGAAGACCACCGGCTTTAGCAGCTGCTTCGTCGGTTACTTCTTGGCGCAATTCATACGCCGATGACACTGATAAGCGGCCTAGCAGTTTGTTATCGGCATTTACCACCGGCATGGCCATTTTTTCGCTATGAATAACCACTTCAGCAGCTTCGTATAGGTCATCATCCGCATGCAAAGCCGACACATCAAGGTTCGCGTAATCAAGTAAGCTGTCGTTATCGTTGGCTTTAAATAGAGTATTGATTGCCACTTCACCGATCAATGTCCCCTTGCGGCTCACTAAATAAATAACTTCGGTATATTGCGGTAATCCTTTTTGAAAAATCTTACGGGCACCTGCTACGGTGAGCTTTTCCGACACTTTTAAGGCATCAAAATCTAACCAGTGACCTAATTGTTCTGGATTATATTGTTGTGCTAACTCATATTGTTTTGTTTGAACTTCGTCGAGTTGGCGACGGGCATAATCAACAAACCGCTCAGGAATGATTTCTTCAAGTTCAAGTAACTCTTCAACACTGACTTCATCAAGTAACTTGAAACCCTCAGCTTCATCTAAGCTTTGTAATAGCCAACGACAACTATCGCCACCTAAATTAATAAAAATTTCGTGTTGTGTATCTTCATCAAGTAGCTGCCATATCTCTAAACGTTGCTCTTTAGGTAAGGCTTCAAATAAAAGCGAAAGATGCTCTGTAGAGAGTTTTTCTTTGGCATCAGCAAGTAACTTGTTTTTACGCGTGGTGGTATCACACTGTAATAGCTCATCAATGAGCTGCGGAAGTTGGTCAACAGGGTATTCAATCATCTGCAAACTCGGTTAAATACATCAATAACAACAGTCTAACCTAGCTTTATAAAAATAACTGCTACTCAATAAATTTATTTTTAAACTAAATTTTTAATTGGCTTGGGGTGATCCCCGTCCAGCGTTTAAACGCACGCCTAAAGTTTGCTATATCGTAAAACGATAAGCGCATAGCCACTTGCTCATTGCATTGCTTACGCATGGCAAGTAGGTAAATCGCTTTGCGCTTACTTTGCTCATCATACAATGCTGAAAAACGCACATTATGCGCTTTGAGTTTGCGTTTGAAGGTTGCTGAACTCATGGCAAAAACATGAGCCACTTGATCTAAGTTAAGAGCAGGATTTTGATAAATTAATCGCCCTACAGCCTCGACAAACGTTGTATTGGCATAATTGTATGCTGCAAGCTGTGAGTTAATTTGCGAAAAACGAAAACTACTAAAAGCAGGGTTTTCCATTCGCAATACTTCTTTATTAAATATCCATTGTGTTATTGGCTTTTCAAACGCGACTTTTAATCCTAGATGTTGCTCGTATTCTTGGCTATGTCTGGCACGTTTATAAGCAAAATCAAAGTGGCAATGAATGCGCTCGCCCGCTACTTTTTTAAGGGTTTGATAAAACGCTGCACTGTAAATTTCCATAACATATTGACTCATTTCATCATCAAGGCCGACAGCGTTTTGCAGCACAATATGATATTGCTCATTGTGTAGATAACTATAACTAAACAATAACGGAGTCAATTGCATACGCAGCGCGTGCAATTGCTTAAGTGCCTGACCAATACTTGGGCTTTGCAGTACGCCTTGGGCGGCAACGGAGGTATCGTTAGCAAGCTGGCTGCCCAGCAAAAACCCACTGTCCGCGGATTTCATCAAGACCTTAAATTGAGCCAGCAAACGTACTTGCTGTGAAATACTAAACTGATGTTGCACACTCATTAAATCTTGCTCAAACACCCCTGTGCCTCTAAGTAATTTATGAAGCTCCACTCCACGACTCAAAGCAAGCTCTACTAGCGTGGTAATAAGCCCCTGTGCAGTTAGGTATTTGTCATCTTGATTAAGATACGGCTTCACTATGACTCACTCTTTGTTGTTTTTGTTGTTGTAGCTGGGTATGCAAGCGAGCGCTCAAACTGTGCGCTGAATCATCTTGTTTTCGGCTCACCAAAGCAGACGAAACATGTTGAAACTTAGCCTGTTTAGCGCCTTCAACTTTAAAAGCACAATGTGTCAGCGCGGCGACTATTTGCGTTACCAGCTCTTTGCCTTGTTGCTCAGTTGTATTTGGCATCAACACCATAAAACAGTCGCCTGCATAGCGGCATACAACATCACTCAAGCGACAGTTCATTAACACCAGTTCACTTACCTCGCTCAATAAGCGATCGCCTTCCATAAAGCCAAATTCAGCATTAAAGTTTGAAAAGTCTCGAATATCAATTGCCGCCAACTGTAAAGGTTGTGGCACAGTTAATTGGTCTTTCAGTACGTTTTGCAAATAATTGGCTTTGTAAAGTCCTGTGATCGAGCACACTAATTCATGCTCGCGATGCATTGCTTCACGACGCTTTAGTTGACGGTTTAATACATATTGCTCCTTGTGCCATTGATATAGCCCAATGCTTGTAAAAATCATCCCTATGGGGGCAGGTAAAGATTCGATCCATGTTAGCCAAGTGTTAGTTGGTTGATGTAACCACTCATCAAATAAATCCAAAGAGGCTGAAAACATAAAAAGCCCAAGCCCTAAAACTAAAAAAGTGGTGACTTTACTGGGAGGCCTTGAAATAAGCAGTGCTGCAATCCATGTCAGTGTCATCAGCACAATGCCACCTTCACCTAAAATATCTAACCATGCAATATCGGCAAGTGGTTTTAACTCCCCTGCTTGCGCGCTTAAAAAAAATGCAATCACAAACAGGGCAATCACAACATTGGTTAACAATCGATGATGAGTAAAAGGGTTAAATCGCATTCTCTATACCTAACAATAAGTCACACTGCCATGCTAACCCGTTAGCATTTAAAGCAGCAGGGTCATATTAGCTCAATGATGTGACAGCAAAACGACAATGCTCCCTTTTTAAACCCTTTAAGCGTTGTATTTACTTTAATTGAATGGGGTGATTGCAGCTCAAAATGCTTTTAAAACACCTCTAATTGCTTGTTTTTACTGGTTGTTAGCGGTTTTTTGTCACATTTGCGTCATTTAAGCTGGGTAGTTTGCTCTCAAAACCAAGGACAATCAGGAGCAACCCATGAAACAATTTAAAACGAAGGCGTTAGTCAGCGCCCTCGCCCTATGTCAATTCGGTGCCTATGCACAAGATGCACAAACGACAGATGAGAAAAAAGTAAAAGTCTCTGAAGAGCTTGTTGTGTATGGTGAAATTGGTTATCGCAACCGTTCACAAGAACTTGCACCCACACTTGAGTATTCGCAAGAATACTTCCAGCGCTTTGAACCACTTACCGCAGGGGATGCATTGAAGCGTGTGCCAAGTGTGACGTTTTTGTCTGACGTTTTAGAGTCAGACGGAGCACGTATGCGAGGCCTGAGCCCTGCTTATACGAAGGTGCTTATTAATGGCGAAGAAGTGCCAGGCGCAGGTGCAGACCGCTCATTTTTTGTTGACCGCATTCCTGCTGAGCTAATCGAGCGTGTAGAAATTATTCGTGCATCAAGTGCAAACCGCTCAGCCGATGCGATTGCAGGTACACTTAACATCGTTCTTCGTGATGGCTACAGTTTAGATGGCGGTTATTTGCGTGCGGGTGGCCTACGTTATGACGATGGCGAATTAAAAGAAAGCTTTGCAGGCGTTTACGGTACTGAGTTTGCAGGTGGCCGCTTATTACTTGGCGCAAACTTACAAGGCCGTTATAACCCAAAACAAAAATCAAGCCGACGCTATGGCGACAGCCCTGAAAATAACGCCAATTATCAAATGGAAGAGTTTGATAACCGCGAAGATCAAACCGACACCCGCGACGGTGACGATACATCACTCAATGCCAGCTACGAAATCGCCTTTGATAATGGTAGTAAATTCGATATAAGCGCTATTTGGGTTGATACAGACCGAACAGAAGATGAACGTTCATTTGAATACAATGACCCAACTGCCACCAGCAATTCGATTGTTGAAGGGGGCAATCTTGAAACCGACAATGCCAATGTGTCTTATATTGATCAAACCAACTACAACATCAACTCAGGCTATGAGCTACCACTCTTTGGTGGCACCAGTAAATTCAAGTTAGGCTTTGCACGCTTTGAAGAGTCTGTATACGAGCAAGAAGTAGAAATTGATACCTCTGAACTTCCTATGGTATTCGAAGAAGAGGAAGAAACCGTTGATATTGACGATAAAGAGTGGTCATTGCAATGGCAACACAGCCTATTTGCAGGTGAAAATAAAACCATTCAATTTGGTGCATTTTTACAAGGTAAAGAGCGTGATACGGCGGTTTATCAAGCCGAAGGGGAAAGCGAACAAAACTTTGCAAGCTGGGATCAGTTCAGCAAAACACCACTGTCACTGGCAGGCTTTAACAACGAGTTTGAAGCAGCGGCTGGCGGTGTAAATACACTAAAAGAAGACCGCTTAGATGTGTTTGCACTGATAAAACACGAAGATCAAGATTTCTCGTGGGAAATGGGTGTGCGTTATGAGTCAACCGACTCAAACATTACCGATAAAACTGAAGGTGTAACCGCAGACAATGACTACGACTTTTTCTTACCGTCAGCCCATTTACGCTACAACGTTTCTGAAAACGGCCGTGTAAGTGCGTCTGTTGCACGCAGCTTACGCCGCCCAGACTTTGATTACATCACCCCTGCTCTACTTGAAAAAGAATCAGGCGATAACGACTTTTTAGGTAACCCAGACCTTCAGCCAGAATCATCGTGGGGTATGGACCTAGGATATGAGTATCGCTTAGGCAAAAGCGGCGTAGTGGGACTAAATGTATTCTACCGTGATGTTTCTGACCTTATTGAAATTGCGAATACTGGCGTAGAAGGCTCAGAAGGCGAAGGCACCTATATATTACAACCACGTAACACAGGTGATGGTACTGTGAAAGGGGTTGAACTTGACTTATCAACCCCTCTTTCGGCCCTTAGCATGCCAAACACTGGGGTATTCTTTAACTACTCATGGCTTGATTCAGAAGTAGATGACGCCTTTGGTAGCCGTAAATTTAACGACCAATCTGACTACGTATTTAACGTTGGCTTTATTCAAGACCTACCTGATTTAGGCGCTTCATTCGGTGCAACTTACCGTAAACAAGGTGATGCTTATGGTCGTATCGTGGGTGAAGAAGTGACTACACACTACGGCGCAGACCTTGAAGTATTCGTAGAAAAACGCTGGCAAGACGTCACGCTTCGTTTAGTGGGTTCAAACCTACTAGATGCAAGCAAAGACGAGAGCTTTAATAAGTTCGACACCGTTGATGACCAAATCAACCGCGACTTTGACGAGTATGAACTGGAATCTGAAGAAGCAGGCCCAGTCATTCAGTTAATGCTGCGCTACGCGTTTTAATACACGAAGAGTTATTAAGGCAGCTCACTGCTGCCTTGTTTTATAATTGAGGATCCCATGAATTTTACAAAACCACTAAACCTTGCTGCCAGTGCAATATTGCTAAGCATCCTCGCAGCCTGTAGCCAAACAACGGCAACCGAGGCACCAGTTAAAAACCAATTAACTGCCTTTGGCACAACTGAAAATATGCAAGGCTCACAAGCAGCAGCCATTGCTGATGACGCTTGGCTATTAAGTTCACAAAGCCAAGGTTTACAACTGATAGATGCGAAAGGCGCTACGCATATTCTTAAAAAAGGGAATTTTGAAGCCTTATCTGTTAAATCAATCAATAATAATAACTACCTCGTTGCAAGTATTGATAACGAAGCCGACCAAGCGGTTATTTTTAGCTTACAAAAAACACCGAAATGGCAGTTAACTGAAATTAGCCGTATTACACCACCAAAAGCAAAACCAGAGGCAGTGTGCTTATTTGCAAACCCAACGACTCAAGCTGTGTCGGCGTTTGTAGCAGACGCTCGTGGTCTTATTCGTGAAACCTTAGTATTTGATATTGAAAATAAGCGCTCATTAAATATTGAATTGCGCGAATTTGCAGGGGTTAGTGAAACATCAGGCTGTGCGGTTGATGATAACAGTAAAACCCTTTATGTAAGTGAAGGCGAAGTAGGCATTTGGCAAATTAACGCTGATGCCGAATCTCGTGCCGATAAAAAACCCCTTGCTATGATGGCACCATTTGGCACTTTAGCCCCAGAGGTCGGCGGTTTAGCAACAACAAGTGACGGTAGCTTATGGTTCACGACCTCAGAAAATAACCAATTGCACCGCCTTGAGAGCAAAACAAAGCGCTTTAACAACTGGCAATTTGCAGATGAACTTGCAATTGAATCTGCTGCAATACGCTTTAACAGCAATCAAGCCGATATCGTGCTTTACGATGATGAATCAGGTCATTATCTTAAAGGACAAATCGACGCCCTGCCAGAGCAGCAAAACAAAGCTAAAACAACGGCTATTACTTATATCCATGCACAAGCACAAACCGATGCAGTGCGTGCTTTTGGTGATGCCGCCGATGATCCTGCTATTTGGGTTAACCCTAATAATGCAGCTAACAGCTTAATTCTGGGTACTGATAAACGTCGTGGCTTGATGGTGTACGATCTTGCAGGAAAAGAATTACAAGCATTGGAAACAGGCCGATTAAATAATGTAGATGTACGCCAACATTCAAGCATTGATAACTCTACAAATACGTGGATCACAGGCAGTAATCGTACTTATAACAGCATTAGTGTGTATACCGTTGATAAACGAAATAATGTACAACACTTAGCTGAGCTGCCAACTACTCTAAAAGAAATTTACGGTATGTGTATGTATTCATCAAACACAGGCAATTATGTGTTTATGAATGATAAATCGGGGCTTTTTCAACAATATAAACTAACTGGTAATAATGAGGGTGTATCAGCACAACTAGTACGTGAATTTAGTGTTCCAAGCCAACCTGAGGGGTGTAGTGCTGATGATACAACCGCAGAGCTATTCTTAGGCGAAGAAGATGAAGGTATTTGGTTTATAGGTGCTGAGCCAAACGCTGGCAGTGAACCTGTTATGCTACGAACCGTAAACGATATACTGGTGGATGATATCGAAGGCATGGAAATCTACCACGCTAAAGATGCCCGTTATTTAGTGGTTTCTAGCCAAGGTGACTATACATATGTGCTCTATAAAATAATTGATGGTAGTACACCTAGCCTTGAATTTGCGGGTAAATTTGCAATAAGCAATAACCTTGAACAAACCATTGACGGTGTATCAGAAACTGATGGCTTAACCGTTACACCTGCATCTTTACCTGGTTACCCTGAAGGTGTACTCATAGTGCAAGATGGGTATAACCGAATGCCACAAGCGCCGCAAAACTTTAAAATTATTGACTGGCGTGAAGTAAAAAAAGCACTTAAATAATTAATAGGAAGGTGCTGAGGTCACTCAGCACCTTTTTTGTTTCTATAATTTACAGCAAATCAAGCGCTAAGAATTAAATCAGTGTACTTAACCACCAAAGCAGCAAGACCAGAATAGAGATACCTACAAGCGCCTTGGTTTTATGCTTTTGAATAATACGTTCAGCTTGATTACCCGCATAATATACTACGGCAGCTAAAGCAAAATACCGTATTGAGCGGGCAATAACCGTCGCTAATAAAAACAATACAATGGAGTATTTCGTGGCTCCAGCAGCGAGCATCGCAATCTGAAACGGAATGGGCACAATACCTAACGTTAAAACAAACCAAAAACCTTGTGACTGCATTTTTTGCTTCACTTGTTCGAACTGCTCTGGATTCGAAAAGGTATTTATGACCCAATCACCAACAATATCAAACAAATAATAACCCAAGGCATAGCCAAATACTGCACCAATAATACAACCAACAGTCGCCATTAGCGCAATAAGCCAAAGTTTTTCACGGCGCGCTTGCATTAAAGGAACAAGCACCGCTTCTAACGGGATGGGCACTATGGTTGACTCTAAAAAGGATGCCACCGTAATCGATTTAAGCATATGTTTAGAATCAACAAACTGCCGTGTTTTTTGCTTAAGCTTTTTTCCTATTGCCATCATCTATCCTTAAGAGTCGTATTCATTTTAGCGTACAGCAAAAATCCTTAACCGTCCCTTACGGAGTGTGGTTATAGCGTCCTCGCCCTTCATTTTTAGCCTTATATAGCGCTTGGTCGGCACGCTTCATCGTACAGCCAAAAGTCTCTGCGTGACGCTTGATTGCGGAGCCTACGCTTACACTTAATGTTTTATTAGGTGTAACCATCACATTACTTGCTAAGCACAGCAATTGTTCACATATTTTCCTTAGCTGTAGCAAATCATCTGTTGGTATATAGAGGGCAAACTCCTCACCACCGATACGAGCAAACAGAATCGCAGGATCCAGCTTCTGCTGGCATCTATCAACAAAATCAATTAACACTTGATCGCCCACATCATGCCCGTATTGATCGTTAATTGCTTTAAAGTGGTCAATATCCACTATTGCTAGACTATGCTTTTTTATTTGATTTTGCTGCATAAAATGGTAGAAATAGCGGCGGTTATAAGCCTTGGTTAGTACATCTGTTTTTAGTTCATCAGCTAACTTTTTATGTGCTTTAGATAAATCTGATAGCGCCAAAAAAAGCCCTGCTCCCGTAATAAGCATGCCGATTGTTCTAAACATGTCTTCAACGTAAATACCTATCCACTTAGGCTGATAAACAAACTCATCTAAAAAATCAAACGTTAACCCGATACTCCATAGAAATATACCACTGCTTAAAAATAGATAGCTGACTTTGACAACTGCCGAGGTTTGCACAAAAGAAAAGATAAAAATCAGGATGAATAAATTGATGACATCCGACAGGACGCCATTTATGTAAATATCTGCCTCTAGATGATTGTAAATCGACAAATAACCAACAACTACACCCAACAAGGTGATAATGAATAGGCTAATAAAGCATTGTTTTAATCGTTTTGAAGCCGGTGGTGAATTAACACCGCCCTCTACAGGTATCATTGTTTTTTTCATCAAGCACAACCACCATGACGGCAAGTGAGTAAAACAGTAACAAAGAGCCAAAATAAGTACAGAAAATTGCAATAATCTTCAGAGAAAAACAGTATTTGGAATGGAGTAATTAATCTAAAAGCAATCCTTCAGGATGATTTAAATTACCTAAAGTAGAACCAATGAGCTTAAAGGGATGTTCCTAGCTCTTATAGGATATTGCTTGTGGCACAGCTGTCTTAGCTTAGAGAGTTAAGTTAATTAACACCTATCCTTATTCTAACCCACTACAGACCATAATATAATTGTCATTAATAAAAAATGCTGATAACTTTTAACATACATAAACAAAACTATTAACAAACCTCGTCATCTACTCAGGTAAAACAGAGACTTATCGGAACTTTACATTAACAAACTGTAGAACTTAAAGGAGTAAGTATTGAGTATTTCAGATTTAAATACAAAGCTATACCACGCAATATCTTTGAATGACTTTAAAACGTATGCAAAAAAGGTGGGGTTCTTTCAAGAGAGCGTTTATCAAGAGCTAATCCATACTTCACACGTTTTTTTTCAGATCCTAAGGACATCAAACTAGGCTGCTGGGATAGAACTTTTGGAAACTTTACTGACTTAGGCGCCCGCTTTGGGCAATTTACAAACAGCGTTCCTAATGCGTTTGGGCCTATTAATATTGTCCTTTCTGAGAAAGTATTGAGTGAACTTGATGATGTTAAAGTAACAAAAGTGAGTGTTAGCCAACAAAAATACAATCCAGATGAACATGATATCCCCCTCTCAACTTTGGCTGATTTTTTTATTGAAAAAGATAAAGTTCATTACCCTAATAAAGGCTCTCAAGGTTTAGAGTTTTCAAGTTCAACAGAGTGTATTGATTGGAAATATGTAGCTTATATATTGGTAGATCCCATTGAGTTTAATGGAAAAAGTTTAGTCTCTGAAGTGGAAAGAATCTTAGCTGAAAATGGAATAGAGAAAAAAGTTATTAAGAGAAAAATCAAATGTGAGCAGACTCTCGGATACTTATTAAATTTTTCTGATAGTTTAGCTGGGAGCCTATTACATAAAAATGAAAGCCTTGAAGAGTTAGTTCCAGATAACCTTATCAAATGGTTTAAGGAACTCAACCCAGTGGGCCAAGCGATTTTGGCTTCGTGGTTAACATATACTTACAATGGCACTTTACTCCATTTGAAATAAACATAACCCAAGGGCACAAAAAGCCTTGATTACAGCGAGAATTAACTAAAGTATCAACGAAAGCATTAAAATTGAAGAAGCCATACGCTGGGATACGGAGTGTTCGTCGAATTTTAAGGTTTGGCAATAAAGCCATAGTTTTGCCAAATAAACTACCACCTATCTGTTGTAATTTACGTACTGGAGTTCTAAGCGACTATCAGATTCGATTAACACTCCAACGTCCCAAGTTAAGGCTTATTCTGTTTAAAATATCGCATTTACGTGATTATTTTTTTATGATGCCAAGCATATTTAATAACACGCTATTTAGTAATGACGAACGCTCGCTTTATTCCTTTTCGTAAATACGACATTATCTCCCTGTGCCAAGCCTATCTAAACGAAGCGGATCATCAGTCATTCGCTGAATTTTCGATTATTTTGCAAAGTGTTATTCATTACCAATACCATGACCTATTAGAGTCATTAAAAAATAACTATGCCCCGTTTGATCCCAATGCAGACACACGTTTGTTAAACCCGATTGACGATAAAACACGTAAAACGCACCAAGCTAAATTCGCGCAACAGTTTGCCACTGTGCTTAATGCAGCAAATTATGAAACCATCACCAATCAGGACTTACAAGAAGCACTTAATGAAGAATCGCTTTTTAAAGTACGTTTAGCTGTGGAGTTTGATGACTTTGCCGAAGTGGTGTTTTATCGCCGTGGAGAATCTCAAAAAACAGAAACGCTACGTACTTGGTGGGGCTTAAGAAAAAAGCAAGTTCAATTTACCAATTACGATCGTGTTGCCATATTCATTCGCTTTAAAGATGAACAGTATTTTTTAGAGAAGGGCAAAAAGCCTATGGGTTTTGAGCCTAGATCAACCATTGTTAAGCTATTTCAGAATGTTCCTAAAGCTGACTTAGAAATGCTATTTCCAAATAGCGAAGTGAAAATGCGCCCTATCGATAAACTTATTATTGGCTCTTCAGCTTTGGTAGGCGGAACTATGGTATTGGTTACTAAATTAGGTGCATCTATTTTACTGTTAATTGCCATGATTGCTTTTTGGGGAGGCTGGCGCAGCGAAGAAGTGCACATGAGCCAACAGCACTTTATTACTTTTGCCATTGGTATGGGTGTATTTGGCAGCTTTATTTTTAAGGAATGGAGCAAGTTTAAAAACCGTAAAATTCGCTTTATGAAAGCCTTGGCAGATAACTTATATTTTAAAAATCTCGATAATAATGCGGGCGTCTTTCATACCTTAGTAGATGCAGCCGAAGAGGAAGATGTAAAAGAAGCCCTGCTCGCTTATACGTTTTTACTCAAAGCAGATGAAGCAATTAGCTCAGCCCAATTAGATCAGCGCATTGAAGCATGGTTTTACAGCACTCAGCAATGCCAACTCGACTTTGAAATTGACGATGCACTTAGCAAACTCGTCAAGCTCAACCTTGTTGAAGAAACTCACGGTTTATATCAAGCGGTTGATTTAAAAACAGCAAAGCAACGTTTAGATGCGCGCTGGGATGGATTTTTCACCTTTGGTTAATGCTACTTTATCTCATTGAGCTTGCGTGAATAAGGGTCTACTTCTAGGATGAAATTTTCCAAATAAAAAAGACCATACCATGCAATTTAAAAAAACAATGATAATCGGGGTCAGCTTGCTATGTGCTGCGAATACGGCCCATGTTTATGCAAACGACAAGTTTGTTTCTGAGGATATCTTTCAATTAGAGTACGCTGGCGACCCACAAATTAGTCCTGACGGGAAAAAAATTGTCTACGTACGCAGCGGCTACGACATCATGAAAGATGGTAATAAACGTAGCTTTTGGCTATACGATCTAAAATCAGGTCAGCACACTCCTCTTTTCGCTGATGAACACAGTTACAGCCAACCGACTTGGTCACCGGATAGCAAAAAAATTGCTTTTACCAGCAATGTAAGTGGTTCTAATCAATTACATGTTTATTGGTTAGCGCAAGACAAACAAGCTCTCTTAACTCAGCTTCCAAAATCAGTTGGCAATTTAACTTGGTCTCATGACTCAGAGCAAATCGCCTTTACGATGAACATCCCCGAAGGCAAAACAGCCTTTGCTAAATCGGTCAAACTCCCTAAAAAACCAAAAGGCGCAGACTGGTCAAAACCTGTAAAAGTAATCGAGAAAGCACGTTATCAAGCGGATGGTGCAGGTATGCTTGAGCCTGCCTACCGTCATGTATTTGTTATCCCTGTATCGGGCGGCACACCTCGTCAATTAACCTCTGGCGACTATCAACATCGAGGTCCACTCGCATGGAGCCCTGATAATACAAAACTCGCGTTTTCTGCAGATCGAAATAGTGAATGGGAATACCGCACCACCGAGTCTGATCTTTACGAAATTAATATCAAAACAGCTGAACTAACTCAGCTAACCGACCAACCAGGGCGAGAAACCAATCCTCATTATAGTGAAGATGGCGACGAGCTTGCATTTATCGCTCGCGACAATGCCCCTGTGCCTTACATTAACTCAACCCTTGCAATGCTTGATTTAGACGATAAGTCTGTTAATCATATTACCAAAGAGCTAGACCGCTCAGTTGCAGACTATAAGTGGTCTGGAAATGGCGATTTTGTCATTCAGTATGATGACTTTGGTAAGCGTAAATTGGCTAAGGTTTCTACTCGCGGCAAAGTCACTGACTTAACAGACACGCTCTCGGGTACATCAATTGGCCGCCCATATATTAGTGGTAGTTTTAGCATGGCAAATAATGGGGCCGTTGCTTTTACAACAGGCAGTGAATACCGCCCTGCTGATCTAGGTTACCTTTACAAAGGTAAAAGCAAAACTCTTACGTCATTAAATGAAGATGTATTAGGCCATAAAAAGCTCGGTAAAGTACACGAGTTGAATGTTAAGTCTCAGTTCGATGGCCAAGCAATCCAAGGTTGGTATATCACCCCTCCTGATTTTGATGAAAACAAACAATACCCACTAATGGTTGAAATTCACGGCGGCCCACACCTTGCGTATGGCCCAAGTTTTACTGCTGAGTTACAACGCTATGCCGCAGAAGGTTACGTAGTTGTGTATGTAAACTACCGTGGCTCAACAAGTTATGGTAAAGACTTTGCGCTATTACTTGATGGTAAATACAGCTCAGAGGAAGACTTTGCCGATCATAACTCAGCGGTTGATGCGATGATTGAAAAGGGCTTTATTGATAAAAATAACCTGTTTATTGCTGGTGGTTCAGCGGGTGGTATTGCAACGGCTTATGCAGTTGGTTTAACAAACCGCTTTAATGCTGCGGCGATTACTAAACCGGTGATCAACTGGTTAAGTAAAACCCTGACTGCCGACAGCTATATTGGCCAAATTCGCAACCAATTTCCGGGTATGCCTTGGGACAATGTTGAGCACTATTGGAAACGTTCACCGCTTTCATTAGTGGGTAACGTGACCACGCCATCACTTATCATGACAGGTGAAGAAGACCGCCGCACACCTATTTCAGAATCAGAGCAATTCTATCAAGCACTAAAACTACAAAAAGTAGATACCGTGCTTATTCGTGTACCAGGTTCTCCTCACGGTATTGCAGGTCGCCCTTCACGTATGATTTCAAAAATTGAATACACGCTTGCGTGGTTCAAGCAATATCATAAGTAATCATTTTAGTAGGCGCGTTGCTCTCGCGCCTGCTTAAAAATAATCACGGCTAAGCGCAAGTTGAGCACTGCCAATTGACTGCGCTTTTTCACCACATGCTCCTAAACTCACTTCACACGGCCTCAAGCCACGACTATCAAGCCTTGCAAATGCTTCTACTGATAATCGCTTAAGCAGATGCAATGCGTCAGTTGGTAATGGTGAATCAATAATAACAGCCTGCATATCTAATAAGCTTAAACTATTATGCATTGCCATACTTATAGCCTTTGCAGCTTGTTCAAGCCAAGGCAGCACAAGCGATTTATGAGCAATAAACTGGCTGTTTGTCAGTTCGTACACTGATAGCTCAAGTTGTTGTTGATCAAATATTGTTTGCAGTGTGAGTAATGAGCACTTGCTAAGTAACTGCTCGCGCTCAGTATTAAGCATTGAGCCTATCGCACCTGCATTACCACTTTTACCTTCAAGAAGCTGATTATTAATCACTACTGCTCCCCCTAAAAAAGCCCCCAAATAAACATATAAAAAATCGCGGTAATTATTTGGGTTGCCAAGACTTAATTCAGCGCAACAGGCTGCATTATTATCGTTACTGATATAAACAGCTAAATTAAACTGTTTTTCTAAATAACTTTTTAAATCGAAACCTTGCCATTGGCTTAATGAGCTCTCTAATGAACCCGAGACAGCTTGCCACTGCCAAATATCAAATGGCATCGCGACACCTAAACCACACACACGCGTGCGTAGTTCTGGCTCTAATCGATTGATTAGTTTTGTAATATGAGTGTCTAAAAATGATTTCAGTTCATCAACCGACGGTTCACTTACCTCAACTGACACTGAAGCTCTCTGCTCACTTTGTAAGTCAATCAAAATGAGGTCAAAACGACGTCGTCCAACTTTTAACCCTAAGCTAAACGCCCCATTTGGGTTAAGTCTAAATGGGATACTTGGCTGCCCCACCCGCCCTTTAACGGGTGCATCACGAAGCAAAAGTTTATCTTCTTCTAGTTTATTAATATTCACCGTTGCAGCTTGAGCAGACAAAGATAACGCCTTGGCTATTTGCGCTTTAGGCATGCTTTCGTGCAGCCTGATTAAGCTCAAGATAGCTCGTTCGTTATTGCTTCTTGGTAAACGCGATAAACTGCTCTTCATAACATCCTTCTTGATATAACTTTCATAAGCGGCTATTAGACCTGTTTGGCGTACTATCTACTAGTCAAAATAATAAATCAACTAGGTTGATTTATTATTTATAGTCGTGAATACTGTCGGCCACAACAATTTGAACACATTAATCTGGTGAATTATGCAAACACAGTCTGCTATTGTATCGCGCCAAATGCTTTGGCCATTTATTTTGCTTATAGTTTGCTTTGCTGCTTGGGGTGCTGCGGCCAATATGACAGACCCATTAGTTAAAGTTTTCAGTAAAACCTTTTCGATGAGTGCGTTGCAATCGGCATTAGTGCAGTTTAGTTATTATGGTGCTTATTTTTGCTTAGCTTTGCCTGCGGCAATGATCAATAGACGCTTTAATTATAAAGCCGGTCTATTGGTTGGTTTAGCAATGGCAGCCTGTGGAGCCTTACTGTTTTATCCTGCAAGCCAAACCATGATCTATAGTCACTTTTTATTGGCCTTATTTATTCTTGCAGGTGGTTTATCTATTTTAGAGACCTCTGCGAACCCTTATGTAATGCAGTTAGGATGTGAAAAAACAGCCACACGACGCCTTAATTTAGCACAAGCATTTAATCCTGTGGGTACCAATATTGGTGTATTTTTAGCCGCCACTTTAATTTTACCAAATTTAAATCAGGCCGATAGTGCAAGCCGCGCCCTAATGACTGAAACACAATTAAAAACGGTTGTAAGTAGCGAGCTAAACGCAGTCATGGTGCCGTACGTTGGCATGGCATGCTGTTTAATCTTTTTGTGGTTATGTATCTTCTTTAGTCGCTCACCTATTGCTGTTACAAAAGCGACGACACAACCTCGTAAACTTAAAATTACCTTCAAGAATTTATATCAAAATAAGCACTATCGACTTGGTGTACTTGCACAATTTTTTAATGTTGGTGCGCAAACCTGTGTCTGGACTTACACTATTGGCTATACCATGGAAGCGCTGGGTAGTAATGAAGTGACTGGCGGACAAGTACTACAATACTCAATGCTTGTATTTTTAGTATCAAGGTTTCTAATGACATGGTTAATGCGTTTTATAAGTGGTACTAAATTACTTTATATGATGGCGTTAGCCGCTGCGATTTTATGTGCGTTTGTTATCACCCAAGTCAATTTATTCGGGGTACTTGCCTTGATTGCTATTTCAAGCTGTTTATCTTTAATGTTTCCAACTATTTATGGCACAGCGCTCGACGGGTTAGGTGATGACGCTAAAGTAGGTGCTGCGGGGCTGGTCATGGCTATTTTAGGGGGCGCATTTTTACCACTCATACAGGCATCAATCATTGATCTTGCAAATACGGCAAGCTCATTCATTGTCCCGCTATGCTGCTTTTTAGTTGTTGCTTTATATGCTCGCATTTGCAGAAAATCTGCACGTTAGCTTCACCTTAAATTAACTCTGAGTATATGAAGTAACAAAACAGTATGTAATAAAAGGCTTCAGCGGCAGTTTTGAAGCCTTTTCACATTGTACTTTATGAGTATAAAATGTGAAAATTAACGCCTTTGTAACTACCTAAAAGTAAGTATGAAACCGCTCAAGCCGCACTTTCGACAATCCTCTAAACTTTATATTCATACCTTGTCCTCTCATTTTAGTTTTTTTTTAGTTAAGTATGTTTGTTTCTTTTGTGGCTGCTTTTTAAGCTTTATATTGCACGACAAGTTTAACGTACCGATTGTTGTTGCAGCGGCAGGGGCTGGTTTACTGGGTACCTTTATTCCTTTTCCAAGGTATTTTAAATCCCACCCTTACTCAGCTATTTATGCGGGTAGTTTCGCGGGTATGTGCTCTTCAAGCTTAATTGCGAATTATTGGGAGCTTGGGCTTATTTCATTTTTAGGTGCATGCTTATACATTTTAACCATGAACCTATTTGCTGGCTTTGGTGGGCGATTAGGTAGTATAGCGTTTGCCAGTGTTGCGCTTTACATGTTAGCTAAAGGAGTTGTTGCATGAACTTAGTCATTATATTACTTGTTGTGCTGGCGGCATTTGCAACCTACTTGTTAGCTCATCATAATCGCTTTGACGGTATTAGAGCGTCTGCATCATTATCAATTATTGCATATTGTGTACTGTACTTTATTACACCAGATGTTGAGCTGTATAGCATTGCTTTTTTTGGCGGTACGTTTATTGGTATGAGTGCCCCAAAACGCTTTGGAATTTTTACACTCGCTATCTCAGCATTGCTTTTTTCAATATTATTTGAGTATTTAGTGCCACTATTAGATGGCTATGGTGGAGCATTAGGGTTAAGTGCGTTTTTGTCCGTATGTATTTGTCACATCGGGATTTTACTTGGCGCACCACGCAGTAAAGCCTCAGCGAAAGAGTAGTATTTAATACTCTGCGTTGAATTACTGCCGACCAAGGTCGCATATTATTTAATCAAAAACCGCCCTATATTTTTAACATGTTGTAAACATCTCTCACTAAAAATATAGGAGCCTCATCATGGCGGGCGAATATAAACAACACTATACACAATTTCAGCGCGACCCTGGCCAATTTTGGCTTGAGCAAAGTAAACGGATCCCATGGTTTAATGCACCCACTGAACCGTATCAATATGACAAAAACGATTTTTATCATTGGTTTGCCGACGGCAAGCTGAATACCTGTTACTTAGCCCTTGACCAGCACGTCGAGGCTGGATTTGCAGAGCAAACTGCGCTTATTTACGACTCCCCTGTTACCAACACTAAACAACAATACAGTTATGGCGAGTTACAAACTCAAGTAGCTCAATTTGCGGGTCTCATGCAATCTCTTGGCGTGACAAAAGGCGATCGAGTCGTTATTTATATGCCCATGATCCCGCAGGCAGTGATTGGTATGCTAGCTTGTGCACGACTTGGTGCAATACATTCTGTGGTGTTTGGCGGCTTTGCTCCACATGAACTTGCTGTACGTATTGACGACGCGAAGCCAAAGCTGGTGCTTACGGCCTCTTGCGGCGTTGAAATTAATCACGTTATTGAATACAAACCTCTGCTCGATGAAGCATTAGACAATGCAAAACACCCAGTCGAACACTGCATTGTGTTTCAACGTGAACAAGCTATTGCGACAATGCAAGATGGCCGTGATATTGATTGGCAATCGGCAAGTGAAAATGCACCAGAAGCTCAACCTGTTGCAGTGAATGGGGACGATCCCCTTTATATTCTTTATACCTCTGGCACAACAGGTACACCAAAAGGCGTTGTTAGAGAAAATGGCGGTCATGCGGTAGCTATGCATTACAGCATGGAAACTGTGTATGGCATGAAGCCTGGTGAGGTTTTTTGGGCTGCATCAGATATCGGCTGGGTAGTCGGTCATTCATATATAGTCTATGCCCCATTAATTTATCGTTGTACAACGGTGTTGTACGAAGGTAAACCCATTAGAACACCTGACGCCAGTGCCTTTTGGCGAGTTGTTGCCGAATATAATGTCACAGCACTTTTTAGTGCCCCAACAGCATTTAGAGCAATAAAAAAAGAAGATCCTAACGCAGAAGGCTTTAAAAAGTACGACACGTCGTCATTGAAGCGTTTATTTCTAGCGGGTGAACGGCTCGATCCACCCACCTACGAATGGCTTCAAGAACACACCAGATTACCGGTACTTGATCATTGGTGGCAAACTGAAACGGGCTGGGCTATTGCTTGTAACCCTATTGGTATAGAACAGCTTGCTACAAAGCCTGGAAGCTCGACGGTGCCGACCCCAGGCTTTGATGTACAAATTTTAGATATGAATGGCGAGCGTTGTGCGCCGAACGAAAATGGGGCTGTAGTGATAAAGCTGCCTTTACCCCCTGGCTGCTTACCCACTATTTGGCAAAATAATGAGCGCTTTAAAGCGGGTTATTTAAGTGAGTACCCAGGCTATTACTTATCTGGTGATGGCGGCTACATTGATGATGACGGTTACTTATTCATTATGGGGCGCACGGACGATGTTATTAACGTGGCAGGACATCGCTTATCAACCGGAGAAATGGAAGAGATTGTTGCAGCTCATCCAGCTGTAGCCGAGTGTGCCGTTTTTGGCGTTAACGATACATTAAAAGGCCAACTGCCAATGGCAATGATTGTGCTAAAAGATGACTATTTGGGCGACAGCAAAGAGGTGGAGCAAGCGCTTATTCATTCGGTTAGGCATCAAATAGGAGCCATTGCTTGTTTAAAGAATATTTTGCACGTTGAACGCCTGCCGAAAACCCGCTCTGGAAAAATACTCAGAAAGAACTTGCGCCAATTAGTCGACGGTGAAGAGCTGCAAATTCCTTCAACCATTGATGATGCGAGCATTTTTGATGAAATCAACCAACAACTACGCAATCGCTGATTTGCTTTTGTAATGTTACCCAAAGGCCTTGTAGTGAAAGGCCTTTCTTCCTTGTGCTATTCTAAACATATTATACTTTATGTTGCTGTTTCATTTTATACATCATTTCATCCGCATGCTGAAGCAAAGCTTTAATACTATTACCATTAATTGGATATAGCGAAATACCATAACTTACACTCACAGGGTAAGGCGTGTGATATTTTTTAGCTGCCCGCTTAACAGCTTCTGTACAGCGCATTGCGACTTCATTACATAGCTTCAAAGAAGAGAGTGATGGCAGTATAACCACAAATTCATCTCCGCCAATACGGGCTAAAATATCTTGTTCTCGCAGCTGAAGTAATAGCTGTTCACTAATCGTAATAAGTAAGTTGTCTCCTTGCTCATGACCAAATGTGTCATTAACGAGTTTAAAGTTATCCAAATCAATATAGATAATCGCAAAGTGCTGTGTGCCTTGCTTATCTTGCATAAAAGCATGTAACTGAATATCTAAGCCTCGCCGGTTCAACAATTTTGTCAGTGGATCCTGATTTACAAGTTCTGTCAAAAACTGACGTTTTTCGACGACCGAAGAAATATCATCAAACGCACCAATATAATGACTAACACAGCCCGCTTCATCGTAAAGTGCATCAATCGACAACATTTCAGGAAACACCTCGCCCGATTTACGCTTGTTCCATACTTCTCCTTGCCAACGGCCTGACAACAGCAACTCTTTCCACATAGCTGCATAAAACTCTGCGGGTTGTTGTTTTGCTGAAAGAATTGCGGGACTTTTACCAACAACATCTTCTTTTTTATAACCCGTTATACGCTCAAATGCAGGGTTTACATCAACAATTTTAGGCTCGGGAGTGGTAATTAAAATACCCCGACTTGTTGTCGAGAAGACCGCCGTGAGTAACTTTATTTTTTCATTACGCTTAACCTCATCTGTCACATCCTCTAAATAACCATTCCACTCAATATTGCCATCACTTTGAGCAATTGGTGATGACTTTCCTTCAACCCATATAACCCCTTTTATTGGATGATTTATACGATACACTTGATGCCATTGAGTGAGATTTGTTTTTGAATCTGCAATACTTTGCTCAACACGTTGCAGATCATCAGGATGGACAGCTTGCATGGCCAGCTCAGCGTTTTGAAGAATTTGCTCAGCAGAGCAGCCGTAAATGTCCTTCACTTTAGAAGAGGCAAAAGGAAATGATTCGTTATCATGTTTATCTATAACGTGCTGATACACAAAGCCAGGTAAGTTATCTGTAAACCTTTGTAATTTATTATGTAAGGATTCTACTTCACACTCTTTTTGCCATTGCTCGGTTATATCAATGTGTACACCAAACATCCACTCAGGTTTGCCATGTTTATCCCAGCTTTTTACTTGACCTTTATCGAGAACTTTTACCCAATGCCCGTTTTTATGTTTCATCCTAGCTTCGCAGATATAGCGTTCTGAAAGGCCGTTAAAATGCGCTTCTAATAATGCTTGTGAACGGGGTAAATCATCAGGATGAGCGTGGTTTAACCACGTTTCAATTGAAACAGGTTGTAAATCAGCTAAACAAAAACCAATAATTTTTGCCCATTTTTCATTAAAAACGGTTTCACCTGTTTGTACGTTCCACAGCCAAATGCCTGCGTCACCACACTCTAATATTGACTCTGCTATATCAAAGCCTAATTGGGACTTTATTTTTTCATAACCATCACTGAATGTCATAGCATGCCTTGTTATCTGGCTAGCACGAAAAAGCAAGCCTTATTTATTATTTTAGATAACAAAGGTTAAAAACTCTAAAAATGAAAATTGAATGTTTGATTTAGCGCAAATCAAGGATTAAATGGGCCAATCAACCACATCGGTATTATCAATACTCGGTGTAATTTGCCTTTCTCCGTCCCATTTCCGAATGTAACATCCCGTAGGGTCATATAAGGCTGTTTGCTTATTTATATGGAAATGGCGACCGCCCCGAGGGTCAACACCCACACCTGCGATATATTGCCAATTCCCCCAATTCGCAGCTACGTCGTAATCAATAAGTTGTTGCTCAAAATAAGCTGCCCCATATCGCCAATCCACTGCAAATTCGTTGACTAAACAACTTGCAGCTATTTGCCGTGCACGATTAGAAATATAGCCTGTCGAATTGAGTTCGTTCATGATTGCATTCACTAGTGGAAATGGCGTCCTGCCTTGGCACCAGGCTAAAAATCGATGACTGTTAAATGTATGTAAGGGAGGTGACTCTTTTTGCCCTTTAAAACGAAACAGCTTTGCACCAAACAACTTCGCATGCCATTTAAAATACTCACGCCAAAGTAGCTCAAACTTAATCCAATAGGTTGACTCATTCGCACCATTTTCTTGTTCGTATTTGGCAACCTCGTGGTAAAGTTGCTTAACACTTATTGTACCGCTGGCAAGCCAAACACTGAATTTTGTACTATTGCTAAAGCCGTCTAACTCGTTACGTGTTTCTTTATAACTACTGGGTGCTTTAGATGAGAAGTAGTCATTACAATGCTGCTGGGCTGCAATTAAACCACCACAAAAACTCCCAGACTGAGCTGAACTTTCAGGGAGCACGTTTTCTGGGCATAGTTGTACAGGATGTGGCAGTTGAGATACTGCCTCAAGCGAAGCTGCAACGAATGTTGGCTCAGACTCTACTTTTTTGCGAAAGGCAGTAAAGTTTTTAGGCAAATTATGAAGCTGAAATGGTAAGTCTCGTTCTGTAAACAAGGTATCTTGCTGGTAGGTTTTTATAATAACATCAGGGCATAACTCGCTGATTTTACTTAGCTGCTTTTGCTCGTAATAACCCACTTGCTCTGTACAAACTAATTTACTGATAGCGTATTGTTTTAACCGCTGACTAATAACAGTTTCAGGCTCACCGGTAATCACATGTAAGGTTTGCCCAATTGCTTCAAGCGCATCAGCGAGAGCATGCAGACTCTCAAGTAAAAACCGATACTTTTGCTCGCCATAGGGTTTTAATTGATAATTACTCTGCTTGAACCAACGCGGCTCGACAACAAACACTAAATCAAGTTCACCTTGAAACGTCGCTAAGTCAGACAAGATGACATTATCAATCAGCCGTAAATCATTTTGTAGCCAGTATAAAACACGCTTTTTCATGGTTTCGCTCACATCATTTTAATAATGATACGCATAAATGAGCTATTTAGTTTTATCTACCAAGAAATTTAAGCATCTTGCTCTTTACTCATCAACTCACTCATACGCTGCATAAGCTCTTGCTCAGTAAGATCTTCTTTGTGTGTGCCGATAGTCCAAATATGACCAAACGGGTCTTCTAACGTCCCTGATCTGTCGCCATAGAATTGATCGTGCACTGGGCGCAGCTCTTTTGCCCCTAGCGATAAGGCTTTTGCGAATACCGCATCAACATCTTCAACATACAGCATAAGACTCACTGGAGAGCCCCCTAATTGCTGTGGAGACTTAAATTCTATATCAGGGCAATTATCAGATAGCATGATATGAGAGTCGGCAATTTTTATTTCGCCGTGAGCGACACCGCCATCAGGCAAGGGCATTTGCATTATAAGTTCGGCATCAAATGCTTGTTTGTAAAATTCTATCGCCTTAGTGGCACCGTCTATAACCAAATACGGGGTTACCGCATGGAAACCTTTAGGAATTGCAGAAACAGCCATGTTACACCTCAACGTTAAATGTGTGATTTATAAAGGTAGCAGCTGTTGTGCAATTTCACGTTATAAATTTACTTTGCTAATGGCTTTGCAAAGTTGGGCCTAGGTAGCTTTTCGAGAATGGCGTATAAATATAGGCTAAACACCGCCGTTATTTATAACACATTACCTGTAATCATTTAATATTTCATTTGATTTTAAACTCATACAAACGAATTAAATGCTATTAAAAAGCGTTAATTTAGGTCATAACTACTCTAAAAAAGACTAATCCAAATAGAAATTATTATTGATTGTATTCGCCATTTCTGTACTATACGCACGTCCAATAAATGGATAACTTATAAAAAGAACTGGAACCTACAATGAAATCAATCAAACCAAGCTTATTAACACTGGCTATTGCAGCTCAGTTTTCAGCGTTTGCTGACGATGCTAAGCCTAAGCAAGATATGGAACGCTTAGTAATCACTGCAACGGGCTTCGAACAGAAAGTAACTGAAGCGCCCGCAAGTATCTCTATCATTACTAACGAAGATATAAAATCTCACTCATTTACATCAGTGCTAGATGCTGTGCAGTATTTAGAAGGTATCGACATTGGCACGACACGAGATAAAACGGGCCAAGGCAGTGTGAGTATGCGTGGTTTAACAGGCGAGTACACCCTGTTATTGATTGATGGTAAACGCCAAAATAACCATGGCGACATTTACCCAAACAATTTTGGTGGCAACGCGTTTAACCACGTACCACCGGTCGATGCCATTGAACGTGTTGAAGTTATTCGCGGTCCTGCATCAACGCTTTATGGTGCTGATGCACTTGGCGGTGTAATTAATATCATCACTAAAAAGCACACTGATAGCTGGAGCGGTGCTGTCTCATTTAGCCGTTCATTACAGCAAAACGATGATTTTGGTGATGACATTACCACTGACTTTAGTGTGATGGGTCCGCTTATCAAAGACGTATTAAGTTTAGGTGTACGCGGCAGTGTATACGAACAACAAGCATCATCGCCAACATTCGAACCTGCAACTGATCCTAATGGTGTTGTACATAACCGCTCACTCGGCTTTGGTAGTGGTGGTCGTACGGTTGATAACACAAACGAGCAGTATGGTTTTACTTTAACTTATACCCCGTTTGAGTCTCATCATTTACGTTTTGATTATGATAACTCAAGCCAAATGTATGACAACACGCCAAGCTACGACATTGAATCGGGCACGATTACCTACCCGCTTGGCACAAAAGACAATATTGAATCAATTTGGCAAGACCGCCGTGGTCAAGTTAACCCGCGCGCAGGTTATGCAGCTGATCAAGAGTTTGATCGTGAATGGTGGTCACTCAGTTACGATGGCGAGCTTGAATGGGCAACTGTTAAGGCCTCTGTTTCTTATGTTGATACGCAAAATAACGGCCGTACTTTACCACTTAGTGTAAGCGAGCGTTTAGAGCTGCAAGCTATGTACGATGGCACTGGCGAATACGAAGGGTTGGATGAGCAAGCACGTAAAGACTTAGCAGAAGAAACCTTCTTACCACGCCCTGCTCGTCCACTTGAAAGCAGCCAATACACCTATGACTTACGTTTTGATATTCCAATTACAGGGCGTTTTGGTAGCCATAACCTAGCAATTGGTGGCCAACTTATCGACGGCGAGTTAAAAGACGGTGTATTCGGCCTTGAAAGCGATCAAGCAGGTCAAGTACAAGAGCAAAACATGTACTCAGTATTTGCCGAAGATAACTGGATGGCAACTGACAACTTTACTTTCACATTAGGTGCTCGTTACGATGACCATGATGTATTTGGCAGCCAAGTATCACCACGCGTTTACGGTGTGTACAACTTATCAGATACTTGGACGTTAAAAGGGGGTGTGAGTACAGGTTATAAAACACCACAAACAACCGATCTTTACGACGGTATCACAGGGTTTGGTGGTCAGGGCACAAGCCCATTTGCAGGTAACCCAGACCTAGAGCCAGAAACCAGTGTGAACTCAGAAATCGCACTTTACTGGAACTCTTTAGACGGCGATCACAATATCAATGTGACTTACTACAACACCAAGTTTGAAGACAAAATTGCCCGCGGCGATACTATTTTAAGCTGTGAGCAAACGAACAATGTTCGCCCTTGTGTAAACTTAGGTCAGTACGATCAACTTGGCTACGATAGCTACAGCCAAAAAATCAATATCGATGAAGTAGACCTACAAGGTGTTGAAATTGCAGGTCAATACACTATCACTAAAACGGTATCGATTAACGGTAACTATACGTGGACTGATAGCGAACAAAAGAGCGGTCCAGAAGAAGGTCAGCCATTAACTAACTCAGCTGAGCACATGGCAAACCTTACCCTAAACTGGGAAGCCACTGACTTTATGAATCTGTACCTTCAAGGTGTGTATCGTTCTGACCGTTACCGCGGTTGGGATAACGTACACGACAAAGCGCTTTACTATAAAAACTACAACCTACTTAATTTAGGTGCGCAGTTCTATGTAAATGAGTACGTGCAAATCAATGCCCGTGTAAACAACCTATTAGACGAAGATTTCACATCTTATAGCACTAGCTATACCGACCTAAATGGTGATGGTGAATATGAGTACCTAACAGGTCGCGGTGTAGTTAGCGAAGTAACATTCACAGACGACTACAACGTGAAAGATAAAGGTCGTAACTTCTGGATTGGCGTTACCGCTTACTTTTAAGCTATAACCCACAATTACACATAAAAAATGGCAGCACATCGGGGCTGCCATTTTATTTCTACGTAGCGATACCTCACTGTCACTAAACTGCCAACTACACATACTAAACTGATGATACCTGCGTAAGCTTATTTGTCAGTCTATGGAACATATCCTTACAGCCAGCGGCATATCTATTAGTTATCAAGATGAAGGCGATAAACATGCGCCTGTTATTATCTTGATCATTGGGTTAGGGGCGCAATACACGGTGTGGCCAGATAGCCTTTATTATGGACTCGTTGAAAAAGGTTTTAGGGTCATCCGCTTTGATAATCGAGATGCGGGTTTGTCATCAAAACTAGATGAGTTTGGCAAACCGAGCTTGCTAAAACATTGGCTAAGTCGACGCTTTCCTATTCGCACTAATTTACCTTACTCGTTAGATGACATGGCTCGTGATGTAAAGCAATTCATGAACGCTTTAGACATAAAAAAAGCCCATTTAGTGGGGGCTTCTATGGGCGGCATGATTGCGCAAATTGCCGCAGCGAAGTATAAAAAACGTATACTGAGCTTAACCTCTATTATGTCGAGCAGCTCGCCTTTGTCGTTTTCAAGTTCAAATGTTAACCTGCTGGTAAAGCTTGCCAAAATAAGACCTCGCAGCAGCAATAAAGAAGCCGCTATTGAATATAATGTTCGGCTAAACCAATTGATTGGCAGCCCTGCTTACCCGCAAGATGAACACACTTTATATGCCAACGCCGAACGCTATATTACACGCGCTCACAATAACCAAAGGGGTTTTAAACGTCAGCTTGCGGCCATTGCCGCAACGCCCTATCGAGAGCAACTTTTAAAGAAAATTAAAGCCCCTACTTTAGTGATCCATGGCAGTGCAGATCCTGTTATGCCATTATCTGGTGGGATTCATACGGCGCAACTTATAAAGCGTAGCAAGCTCAAAGTTATACCAGGGATGGGTCACGATTTTCCGCCAGCCTTAATGAAAAAGATAACCAAATGGATTAGCAAACACGCCCATAAAGCGTCACAAAAAAGTATACCTAAAACAAAGCATGCCCATAGCCACTTTAAAAAATGACTATGAGAGCGAATAACTTAAGCACTAAATTGATGCCAAGGACCTCTAATAGCCAATGTTTTTGCTGGAGAGTAAACATTCACAAACAAAGTGCTACCATCTGGTGAAAAACAGGCACCTGCCAGCTCGGTTTGCGCAACTAAACGAGCAAAATTATAAACTTGGCCCTGTGGTGTTACACCACGCAAGTGATTATCAACTACATCGGTATATTGGTCTTCACACACAATTAAATGACCATTAGGTGACACGGTTAGGTTATCGCCAAAGTTATAAAGGGTTTTGCTGCTACTTTCGACAAACAAGGAGATTTTACCAGGTTGCTCAGCTTCTTTATCTGTGCCTTCAAACGCTGATGGTTGATATTTCATAACCTGACCCAGTTGTTTTTTACCGCCGTTGGTACAACAAAAATACAGCTCTTTATCACCCCAGTGAATACCTTCACCGCGAGCAAACAGTGCTGCTCCTTGTTTATATCCACGCAGGCGTAAGTCGTCTTTTGGGCTTTCAGGGTTATCTAGATTTACCCACTCAACCTCAAATTCTTGATGTAACCCCATGGTTTTTTTATTCCAGTTACGGCTATCGAATTTTGGCTTACCTTTTACCACCATAGCTTGTAATTGCCCGCCTTTATGCAGCTTGCCATATTCATTAGGAATAAAACGATAAAAAACACTGTCGCCTTTGTCTTCCGTTAAATAAACAATGCCCGTACGCGGGTCAACCGCTGCAGCTTCATGGTTGAATCGCCCCATTGCTGTTAATGGCTCTGGTTTAATTAGGCCTTTACTATTTGCTGGCACTTCAAAAATATAACCGTGATCTTGATTGAATCCATCGGCTTTTGTATCGGTAGTTTCTTCACAAGTTAGCCATGTTCCCCAAGGGGTAATCCCCCCTGAACAATTACGAATAGTCCCTACTAATGACAAGTACTCTTGCTCTTTTTGATGTGTTTTTAAGTTATAAATGATGTGGCTAGTTCCACCTGGTAATGCAACACCGTCACTGTTGGTATCGAATGCGAGGGGGGTTTTATGGTTTGCAATACTTGCTTCAGCTTTTGCTAAATCTTTTGGCTTGAGTTCATGGTTACGCACTAAAGCAACGTGATCATTACCAAGTGCGATACAGCCCATACCATCGGCTTTATCAGGGACCGTAAATCCATCAGACATTTTTTCACCAAGCCTAGAAATAACTTGATAACTAAACCCAGCTGGTAGATCTAACAATTTATTAGGATCTGAAAGTAATGGGCCAAAACCACTTATTGATGTTTTAAGATCACTTAATGAAACATTTCCCATGGCACTTTTAGACAATCCTAAAAAAGCTAAAGTACCCGCCCCGACTAAAAATTCTCGACGTGAAACCATGCTAACTCCAAGCTGAAAGCAGCTTTATCATACAAATAAAAAAGCATTATAAAGCAATAAACCACCAAAAAGTTACATTATCACAATATTCACGAAAATGTCATAAATCACTGTTGTAGCTACTCTTTAGTTGTGATCAAGATTCATTTTCTTTCTTACTTCTCAAAACGATAATTTACAAAAACGGCCAACTGCTGCTTAACACTGTCTCCTACTAACGGGCTTTTTTTGATTGTTGAGTCTAACGTTTCAATACGGTAAGTCGCTTGGATGGACCAATGTTCGTTAAAAATATAAGCAAGATTCAACGCAGTAAATGGATTAATAGCAGAGCGAGTTTGATAAGCATATCGACCGTATTCTGGGGCAATGTTCTTCTTAGAGATGCCATAGAGATATTGGGTGTACTTTTCATCTTGCCAGTAGAGACCAAGATCAGCACTGAGCTGTAAACCCAAACCTTTACCATAAATAGGTAGGTGATACCTCGCAAGTAAGGTAAGTCCTTCTGAGTGGTTAGAAATATCTTGCGCTAAACGTAAAAACAACTGTTTATACTGTAACTGAGTTCTAAAAGTAAGCTCCCCTTTACCATCTTTATAATTTGTAAATACCTCGTCGTCTGACAACTCATCACTAAAAATTAAGCTACTATCGTAGGTCTCATCACGAAAACTTAGCCCCATGGTGGCTTCAAATTCTGCACCATACAAAAAAGCATATTGCACTAGGCCGTATTTAGGACCAATACGCCACGCACCTTTACGCGCATTAAAATATGGAAGCGACATCGTTTGTATATCGTAACCATGCCAAGGAGTATCGATTGCAAGCTGCCCTGCCCCCACATCCATTTGCCATTTATCTGTTTGCTCTTTTGCTTGAGCACCGTTGATAAATAATGATGCAAAGCAATAAGCAAGGATGAACGGATAAGAAAATAAACTATTTCGCAGAATTTCATGTTTGGTCATGATAATGTCCCTATATTGATGTTTAATAACAATATAACGCTCATCTGATGGGCAAACATGCTGCAAATGTCACAAGTTTAAACGTGACATTTGTCATATACATAAACAGATAAATGCGGATTAAAATAAAGACATGAACAAATTTTTACGTCTTTTTGTACAGCGCAGCGACTTTCTGCTTTCGGCAGTCACTTGGCTATTTGTATTTATTTACACCTCGCATGCATGGTCACTCAACACGCAAACATTAACACTCGATTACACACCAATGCATGTTGCAATAGTCAGCTGTTTATTTATTAGCTTTTTCGCATTTTTAATTTACTTTGAGTTTTTTAGGCGTCGTTTGAAAAGTTATCAAACAGTTATTTTAAACGTCACTATCATCAATGTATTACTACTAATGTGGCTATTTAATATTGGCTTTGTGGCAATTTTATTGATCATTTTCTTAGTCAAATTCAGTGATTACGAACCAAAAAAATCAGTACTTTATCTCCTTATATGCTTGCCCTTTTTTATGGCGCTGGTTCTTCATTATGGTTTCGAAAAAGAGTTTGTTTTGTTAAATGGTCTGGCATTTACCTTGTACAATAGCTTTGCATATCGTTTTGCAACACGGCTTATTTCTGAACGTAAAGCTAAAGAGCAAGCTGCGCATTTGTTACGCGAATTAAAAGCAACTCAATCACTTTTAAACGACACTGCAACTCGCGATGAGCGTATTCGCATAGCCCGTGATTTACATGACACGCTTGGCCATCATTTAACAGGGCTGAGCATTCATTTAGAAGTAGCCAGTCACTGCGCAAGTGCTCAAGCACCTAAGCATGTTGCTAAAGCCCAGCAGATAACACGCTTATTACTCAGTGACGTGCGTGATTCAGTGTCATCAATGCGTGAAAACCAAACTATCGACTTATACGCATCATTGAACTCTTTATGCAGTGATGTCGCAGGCTTAAATGTCACACTTGAGTATGATCCGGCAATCAAAATCAGTGATGCACTCTTAGCGCAAACCTTATTTCATGCAATTCAAGAAGCAATAACAAATACCATAAAGCACAGTGATGCCGATGAGCTTAACATTACTTTACGGCTCGAAAATCAAACGGTGCAATTGCATATAAAAGATAATGGCAATAAAAGCGCTGAACTTAATTTAGGTAATGGTTTAAAAGGCATGCAAGAGCGATTGGCTTTAGTGAAAGGAGCCATTGAGTTCAAGCACAGTGATAACGGCTTTGCGATTAATGCAACCCTACCCCATAAACTTAATCCACATACATTGGCGTAACATTATGATTAATGTGCTATTGGTTGATGACCAAACTTTACTAAGAGAAGGGCTTAAAAGCTTATTAGCCTTAAAAGACAACATTCATGTTGTCGCTGAAGCAGATAATGGTCGTTCCGCTTTGACTGTACTTAATCAATGCGCTGTGGACGTTGTGCTTTTAGATATTCGCATGCCTATTTTAGATGGTATTGGCGTGCTCAAAACAATGCAGAAACAGGGGTTAACTCAACCCGTATTAGTGCTTACAACTTTCGATGATAGTGAGCAAGTGCTTGAATGTATTCGCTATGGTGCAAAAGGTTATGCATTAAAGGATATTAATTTAGAACGACTAGTGTCTGCCATCGAAACTCTTGCCAGTGGTGGCTCTGCACTTTCACCGGCAATTACGCAGAGAATACTTAACAATCCAATTAAGTCTCACAGTGAGCCAACCTTATTACCTGATAAGTTAAGTAAAAGTGAGCTTAGGGTACTTAATTTAATTGCTGCGGGCTACTCAAATTCAGAAATAGCCCAAGCATTATATAAATCAGAAGGTACAATACGTAATCAAGTATCGTTTATTTTACGAAAGCTAGATGTGCGCGATAGAACACGAGCCGCTCTGAAGGCTATTGATTTAGGCTTAATTTAGACCAAGCTAGTGCTAAGCTTCGGCTAAATCACCATAACTAGTGACTAAATTACGGCCATCATGTTTAGAGCGATAAAGGGCATCATCCGCACGTTTTAAAACATCTTCCCAAGAGGTTTCTTGATTTTTTGATATTGCAACACCCGCACTAATGGTTAAATGCACTGCTTCACCTTCAATATACAAGGGTGTTCTCGCGACTTTTTTACGAATACGCTGTGCAAGTAATTCGACATCTTGAGGCTTTAAGTGACTGACTAAAACAGCAAACTCTTCACCGCCTAAACGAAAATTATGGTCATATCCTCTTAACTGCTGCTTTGCAATCTTAGTTACATGTTTCAAGGCTTTATCACCTTGTATATGACCAAATCTATCATTCACTGATTTAAAGTAATCAATATCAAACACGATAAATGCAAGGCGAAAATTATTTCTAGAACAGCGTTTAATTTCATTGCTAGCGACCTTTTCAAGTGCTTTTCGGTTATACCACCCCGTTAAATGGTCAGTAAAAGAATACTCTCGAAGGGCTAGCTCTTTTCGCCATGTTACGACCACTGAAAAGGAAATGGTTAATAAAAATACAAATGCGATAACAGCTAAACTGCCAACATCTAATAAAAGGCCTTTATCTAACCACGGATAATTCTCTACACCTGCTAATAAAAAATAACCACGTATTAAAAGTTGAGCAGCGAATATAAATAAAATGCCTATTAATAAATAATACCCTCTGCCAACTTCTTCTTTACGGTGTTTCCAAAGTGCCATAGTTGCTGAAATATCAAGTGCTGCAACCACCGGATACAAGGCTACAATTCTTAACTCAACAGACTCAACCATCGGAGGAAGCAGATTAATCAAGTAAGTACTCACAAACACTATAGCGACTAATAACCAAGTAGAGCGGCCATACAAACAACGTGATACACCACTAAATAAGGCGGCATGCGCACCAAGGTAACAAGCATTAGCAAACGAGGGGTGAAAAATCCAAGAAAGGGAAACTTGCGTCGCTACAATTCCGACTAAGTTAGAGACAAAAAATAGGACTCCACATACAAGCCAATCAAGCAAGTATTTTTCATTACGACTAACGATGAAAAGCGCAGCCATTGTAAGCATCATAATAAAGCTAACCAAGGCTGTGCAAATGAGCAATGTGTGAAGATCCATTCTTATTATTGTCCCTGCATGTGAAATTTTAGGCGTGGATAATAAACCAACAAAAATTATTAGTCCAACAGCCTGCATCAGAACATAAGCACTATAAATATTATTATATTTAACGGTATACGTCTTTTATCGGGACATTCTGTCAATACAAGAATTAACTTTGGCTTAACAGAGGTAATGTTATTATTTGTATTTTTGTTATTTATATTAATTTGAGATTCATTTTTTATTAATAAGATATTAAGTAGTATAAAACTACTTAATATCTTTATTGAGTAACCATTTTATCCTATCAGGCTCGCTCATCCTTTGGGGAGTCCATAACGACATGTGAAGTAATTGTCCTTACCTGAGGTATTGAGCCCAATACATCAGCGTGAAATGATTTATACGCTTTAAGATCGACTGTTTCGACTCTTAGCAAGTATTCGTACGAGCCTGTCACATTATGGCACTCTTTAACCTCAGCTATAAACTCAAGGGCTTGCTCAAATGCTAGCTGTGATCGTGTTGAGTGTTCATTCAAACCAACCCCCACATAGGCTATAAACCCTAGACCCACTGCCTGGTTATTAATCACTGCCCGATAACCAGAAATAACACCAGAGCGTTCAAGTTCCTGTACTCTGCGCAGGCAGGCTGATGGTGATAATCCAACTTTCTCTGCAAGTTCAGCATTAGCAATTCGGCCATTGCGCCTTAGCTCATGCAATATCCTCTCATTTATACTATCTCTTTTCATTTATTGTTGCCCTATGTTATCCATATAAACAATATTAAGCGACAAAATTGCATCAACCTCAAGCTATAATTGCATTTCTAAAAATATGGAGAAGTGATAATGACTTTTGAGATCCTTACTGCACTAGCGCTATTTGCCTTAATTTCATCAATTACACCTGGCCCTAATAATTTGATGTTAATGAGCTCTGGCGCGAATTTTGGTTTTCGTAGAACAATGCCACACTTACTTGGCGTAACACTTGGATTCATGTTAATGCTAATACTTGTTGGACTAGGTGTTATGCAAGTGTTTGACTTATTTCCATCAAGCTACCTCATTCTCAAAGTATTTTGTGTTGCTTACCTGTTCTATCTTGCGTTTAAGATTGCCACCAGCAATGGGCAACAAGCCTCTAACCACAATAGTGATCCTTTTACTTTTACCCAAGCTGCATTATTTCAATGGGTTAATCCAAAAGCGTGGGCAATGGCACTAAGTGCTATTGGTCTTTACGCACCTGATAAAAATCTACTCTCTGTTTTTATTGTTAGTATCGTTTTTGGCGTCGTTAACTTACCATGCGTGTGCTCTTGGACTTTGCTCGGACAAAAACTTCAGCACTATCTTGGGAACCCGATACGCTTAAAAGTATTTAATTATATTATGGCGGGGCTATTAATCGTTTCTGTATTGTTTAGCTTATTTTGAACTTGTCGCAGCACAAAAGGCGAACGCCACAACAGAGTAGATTTTAGTGTAAAAATCTTTCTATGCTAAGCTTTTAACTATTGCTCGTTTTTCTATGTGAGTTATGGCTATTAACCTTGAAAGTTATTTTTATCACGGCTTCTTTGTTTTTTTGCTGATCACTGTAATAACCTGTTCGGTCATTGCTACTCGGCTCATGATTAGCCGTTTTAAAAGTAAGTCAATTGTCTTCTTTAACTTCTTTTTCTATCTAGGCGTTGTTGGCTTTGCTTGGCTATGGATACAAAATATTTTCGGACTTCCCAGTGATTTTCGGCCCAGTGTTATTATTTATATCCTATCAATGGTACTACTTCAGCTCTCGATTTATAACCACGATGAAAAGTGCCGCTTTAATAGGTTAATGATTGGCCACGGCGCTATTTTTTCAGTTTTCGTATTATTTACAAACGATATTAACCAACTTGCTTTAGTTGAGGCATGCTTTACGCTAACTGTGTTACCTGCCCTTATTTACTTTACTTTTATCCGAGCACTACACAAAAGCAATATAGGCAATACAGTACTTTTGGCAGCACAATGTATTTTACTTTTAGTGCCTATTACTCAGTTAACTATTATCACTCATTCACATAACCTACTGACACTTTACTCATTAACAGTGATTGCTCATGCCACAGTGTTTGTCATGACAGGGCTTGGCCTTATCACTACTCTGCTAATCGATGAAAAACGACGCTATGCTGAACTATCACTCAAAGATCCTCTAACCAATTTATACAATCGTCGAGGTCTTCAGTATATTTTGGAAAAACGGCAGTTATTGACTAATCAGCATGCAGCTTTTCTTTATGCAAGCGCTTTAGACATCGACTTTTTTAAAAGCATAAATGATAATTACGGGCATGAAGCAGGAGACTTAGTACTAGAAGTATTTGCCGAACTTTTGCAACATCATCTACACCAAGAAGATCTTTGCTGCCGCTTAGGGGGCGAGGAATTTCTCATTCTCAGTATTGAAAAATCCTCAGATCAAGCCTACCAAAAGCTTGAAGAGCTCCGCCAAACTATCGAATCAAGTCAAATTGAATATAAGGAACAAATCATTGCACTCACAGCCAGTTTTGGCCTAACTCATTGGCAACAGGCAGATACATTTGACGACTTAATTAACCGAGCAGATAAAGCCCTCTATTCGGCTAAAAACAATGGCCGTAACCGAATTGAAACCATACTTTAATCATTTGCACAGTTTAACTTTAATTCCTTTTCATTAAAAAATTTAAGTAATTAATCATAAACTTTGATCTAGGTGAAGTGCACTCAATCATATTCAGACTACACTGATACCAACGTGATTAAATTACTAGGACTTTACCATGACACACCTTGTTTCAGACCTGATGACGCCCGATCCGCTGGCGATCACCGCAGAAAACTCATTGCATGATGCTCATAACTTAATGAAAGAAAAAAACATTCGACACATTCCTGTCATTAATGAGCATGGTGGTTTAGTTGGCATGCTGACACAAAAGATCATGATCGCTCAAGTCATGAGTATTATGGCGAACTTCAGTGCCAGTGCACTTGAACGCAAAGAAAAGCAAACTAAAGTGCAAGATATTATGGCCACTGATTTCACAAGTATTTCACCTAATCAACCACTACACGAAGTAGCTAAGTTTTTCGTTGAAAATCGTCACGGCTGTATGCCCGTTGTCGATGATGATAATAACTTAGTTGGCATTTTAACCTCTTCTGACTTTGTTCGTTTAGCAGCGGCCCTGCTCTCTTAGCGATTTCTGTTCCTCGCTTCTGCACACTGAATTTTTTACATAGAGTGTGCAGACTTTTCATATTCATTAAGTATCATGTTGGGCGCCATTAAAACAAAAACAAAAATAAACCATTTAAAAACAAAAACTTAAAATCATTTCAGATATCGGCATAACGATTGCTTCTACTCTAATAACTTCGCTTTTTAAGTAACGACTAAGTAACTTAAAAGCTTTATGGAAATACAATTTTAGAGAATCTCGGAGGAGTAATGAGTAATACATCATCAAAAGTCGCTGAATTCACGGCACCAGGCGTTAATAACGAATCAGCAGCCGATACAATTGCTATTTTAGACAAGCGCATGGTCGCTTTAATCGATTTACACCTTACTCTTAAGCATATCCACTGGAATGTTGTAGGTCCAAATTTTATTGGCGTGCATGAAATGCTTGATCCACAAGTGAGTGCCATTCAAGAAATGACCGACACTATTGCTGAGCGCATCGCAACTATGGGCGGTGTTCCGGTTGGCACACCACAGTCAATTGTTGATCGCCGCGAGTGGAAAGATTACTCACTAGGCAAAGGGCTAGTGTCTGATCACTTAACTGCTCTTGATAAAGTTTATAACGGCGTTAATAAAGATCACCGCAAGGCGCTTGAGCAACTTGCTGAATTAGACCCTGTTTCTGAAGATATGATCACAGGTCAACTTGCAGAGCTTGAACAGTTCCAATGGTTTGTTCGTGCACATATCGAATCGTCTACAGGCGAATTAAAAGGTTAACACTTCTATCCGAAGACCCCTTGCCCAGCTCGCGCTGGGCTTTTTTATGCCCTTACAGCCAACCTTTATGTTTAAAAAATAAATAAGGCGCGAAGCCGGACAGTAGCATAATGGCAATAGCAAACGGGTAGCCCCAAGCCCACTCAAGCTCTGGCATGCTATTAAAATTCATACCATAAATGCTCGCAACAACTGTGGGAGGTAAAAAAACCACCGACGCAATCGAGAAAGTTTTAATGATTTGGTTTTGCTCAATATTAATAAAACCCTGGGTTGAATCCATCAAGAAATTTACTTTATCAAACAAAAAAGTACAGTGAGACATCAGGGTATCGATATCAAGTACAATCTCGCGAAGTGACTCACGATCTTCTGTGGGTGCGCCAAGGTAACGCAGTAAAAACGAAATGTTGCGACGGGTATCCATTAAACATAAACGTACTTTACCGTTGTTATCCTCAAGCCGTGCAATTCGACTTACTGCTTGTTCTAAGTCTGAATCATCTTCTTCAAGTACATAGGCACTGAGGTTTTCTAATTGATGATGCATGTCTTCAAGCATATCCGCATGATTTTCGACCTTTTGATCGAATAAAGTCACCAGTAATTGTTTAGGGTTATCACATGCCACTTGCCCTTTACGAGCACGAAGTCTTAATAAACGAAAATCAGCTAATTCATCATCACGAATCGTCAATAAACAATTATCTTGTAATAAACACGCAACTGTCACTGTATTAAAACGTCCTTCATTTGGCGACATAAACAGAGCATGTACATGAAGCCCTTCATGATCGATAAAGCAACGCGACGATGCTTCGATTTCTTCAACATCATCAGCCGCAGGCAAAGTAATGTTTAAGGTACTAGCAAGGGCGCGACGCTCTTCGTCTGTTGGGTCAATCGTATCAATCCAATGGGCATTTTTAATGGATGTGGCCAATGGCGTGTCGGGGGCAGGTTCTATTTGTGTTATTACGCCTTGGTTGATTGAAAAAAATCTTAACATATGCCCCACTCTTTTTTACCCACGTGACAAAATAGTACCAGTAACTATCACGCTAAATACACTGGTTTTTCAAATAAATTTCTGGGCGCAACACAATAAATTAGCCATAAGAGCAAAGCGTAATCTTCCTAATCATTTTTAAAAGTAAAAACACAAAACTCAATTAGTTATGATAATTATTTTCATTTGCGAATGAATGTATATAATGAAACAAACAAAATTGGAGTTCGCGTATGAAATACCTAAGTGTCGTGTTATTACTACTTTCTCAAACTGTGTTTGCCGAGCAACGTATTGTCAGCGCAGGTGGCACGTTAACTGAGATTATTTATGCACTAGAAAAACAACAAAGCTTAGTCGGAGTTGACCAATCGAGTGTGTATCCAAAAGCAGCAACTGAACTACCCCAAGTTGGTTATTACAGGGATCTAGCCGCTGAAGGCGTCCTTTCACTTAAACCTACTGCTGTATTTGCATTAGAAGGCGCAGGCCGCCCTGAAGTTTTAGATCAAATTGCATCAACAGGTGTTAATTTACGCGTATACAAAAAACCAGACACCGTGGATGACCTTCAACACTTGATTACTACATTAGGTAATCACCTAAACGCTAGCAAAAAAGCCCAAGCTTTAAACCAAAAAATTCAACAAACCTTACCTAAAAAAGCGGTAAAAACTGAGCTCAAAGCGCTTTTTCTTTTATCTGCGAATGACCGTGGGTTAGTCGCTGCTGGTACTGATACAGTACCAAACATGCTCTTTGATTATGCAGGCATTAAAAACTTGGCTAAAACACATCGCGGCTTTAAACCATTAAACAGCGAAATTCTCGCAATTAATCAGCCTGATTTTATTGTTGCTCCTGCACATGTAGTCTATTCACTTGGTGGCAAAGAAGCATTTTGTAAACAACCGAGTTTAACGCTATTAAAAGCAGCGCAAAGTTGTCAGTTGTTAGTGATGGACAGCTTATTATCATTAGGTTTAACACCACGCATTGCACAGGCCATTAATCAAGTTAGCAATTATAAAAATAACCTATGAGTACATTCGCTTCGATACCCTTGCAGGTGACTGCTCGGCTTTTTCCTAATAAGTGGGTTATTGCATGCGTGTTATGTATTGCTGTTTTATCTCTAGTAAGCATAGGCTTTGGCCCTGCTGGCTGGGATTGGCAATTAGCAATCGCATGGCTTGCACCTGAGTACTTTACCCAGTTTGATACACTACAAATTAACGTGGTAACACAAATACGCCTGCCACGTTTCATGCTTGCTGTAATGATAGGTTTAGTCTTAGCGCAAACAGGCACTGCAACACAAGCACTGTGCCGTAATCCCCTTGCTGATCCGTCAATTATCGGCATTAGCTCGGGAGCTGCAGTTGTTGCTGTTGCATTTATTGCGTTAGGTACTCAATTTGATTTTCAAGCTAATAAATACTTACCCTATGCAGCATTTATTGGCGCATTCGTTGTCACCCTATTTGTTTACTTAGTTGCTAAACAAGCAGGGCAAGTAAATGTAACAACATTGATTTTAGTTGGCGTTGCAATTAATGCTTTAGCCTTTGCACTCATTGGTTTATTGAGTTTTTATGCCGACGATAGTGCTTTAAGACTAATCAACTATTGGACTATGGGCTCGTTAGGTGGTGCAAACTGGGCCAATCTAAGCCAAGCAATGCCTTTATTATTGATGAGTGCTATCGGTCTTTGGTACTTAAAAGAACCCATGAATTGTTTATTACTTGGCGAATCGCAAGCACAGTATTTGGGGATCAATACGCACACGCTTAAATTCCAAATCATTATCTTAGTTGCCTTTGGTGTTGGCGCAAGTGTTGCTCTAACCGGTTTAATTGGCTTTGTAGGTTTAGTCGTACCCCATATTGCAAGACTCATGGTTGGCCCGCATTTACGAATAATGATGCCCTTATCTATGCTGCTCGGGATTATTGTTTTACTGCTCTCTGATTGGCTTGCACGTACGCTCGTTATGCCAGCGGAGCTGCCCATTGGTATTATCACAGCCCTGCTTGGTGCACCTTTATTTATCTACCTCATCCTTAAAAGTAAACACGGAGGCCTAGGTGCTTAGTTTTAGAAATCTTAATGTCAGCTACGGCAAAACACGCATCTTGCAAAATATCACCGGCGAGGTAAAGGTAGGTCAATGTGTTGGTTTGATAGGCGAAAACGGCGCCGGTAAATCAACTCTTATACATACTCTCGCAGGAACTATCCCCTATCAAGGAGATGTGACATTACACAATCAACCTTTAGCGCACTATAGTCAAATAGAATTGGCACATAAACGCGCTGTTGTCATGCAGTCTCAGCAATTGGGTTTTGCTTTTACAGTACAAGAACTGGTTGCAATGGGTCGTTATTCATACAAAGAGTCAGCTAAACAAAGTGCCAAAAAAGTAGCTCAATATATCGACTTTATGGAACTTAGTCATTTGAAGGAACGTCGTACAACTGCGCTATCAGGTGGAGAACTACAACGGGTCAGTATGGCCCGTTGTTTAGCGCAACTTGATGCTTTTAGTGATAATAGCGAGCCTAAGCTGATGCTTCTTGATGAGCCAACATCTGCCCTTGATATGCGCCATCAACATACTCTGCTAAGTTGCGTAAAGCACTTCGTAGACATGGGAAATGCAGCTATCATCGCGATTCATGACCTAAACTTAACCGGCCTGTATACCAGCGACATTATCATGTTGCATCAAAAACAGATTTTAGCATCCGGTGCTACACCCGATGTCCTTACAGAACAAAATTTAAATCATATTTATGCCATGCCATTGCATGTTAAGCCTCATCCATTGCATGACGCCCCTATGATCTATTCTCAACGTCAGGAGTTTTTATGAGAACACAAGCAGTCCATCATGCCAAACAATTGGTATATAAAAAAAATAGCGGTGTTATGTCGACCCTTTCATATAATTTACGTGGTTATCCATTTGGTTCTGTCACGCCTTATATGTGCGATGAGCAAGGCAAGCTTTATTTTTTTATTAGCGATATTGCACAACACACCAAAAACCTAACTCACGACAAGCGCATGAGCCTCACCGTTTTTGATGCTGCCGATACAGGGGATCAAAACGAACATGGCCGAGTAACAATTGTGGGTGACGGCTCTAAAGTACCTCAAGCATTCGCTGATGAATTGCTGAATAAATACATTGCCCTTTACCCTGAAGCTGATACATACCGTAGTGCCCATGACTTTAATTTATGGCAACTTGAGCCTGTGCGTATTCGCTATATTGGTGGATTTGGCAAAATTTTCTGGATAGAAAAAGACGAATGGCAATCAGCGAAAAAAGTGTGGGATAACACCCAAGAACAACAGATGATCGATCATATGAACGAAGATCATCAAGACGCTATGGGATTGATCTTAAAACACCATTACAAGGTAGATGCCCATGCACCTGTCATGAATGGCTTATTACCACAAGGCTGTTATATCAGAAGCCACAAGAGAAACTACTACATTCCTTTTAGTGAGGAATGTGATAGCCCACAAGCAGTACGTGTTGCACTTGTTCAGCTTACTAAAGAAGCAAGAAGTACTGTTTAACCTTTCTAATGCGAACTATAAACCCAAGGAGAAATCCATGAAGATCACACAACTAACCATAGGCTCACTTTTATTCGTATTGGCTGCATCAGCAAATGCCAACGAGTGTGAATTAACAATTGAGTCAAATGATATGATGCAATTTTCAACTAAGTCATTATCAGCCCCAAAAAGCTGTGAAGAGGTCACTGTAACGTTAAAGCACACAGGAACACTTCCTGCCAATGCGATGGGTCATAATTGGGTGTTATCGAAACAAGCTAATATTCCTGATATTGCCAGTGACGGTATGAGTGCAGGGCTTGATAAAAACTACCTTAAACCGGGTGATGAGCGTGTTCTCGCTGCAACCAAAATCATCGGTGGAGGTGAACAAACAAGTGTCACATTTAAAACAAGCCTATTAAAAGAAGGTGAAAGCTATGCATTCTTCTGCTCATACCCTGGTCACTACGCAATAATGCAAGGAACATTCTCGCTCAGCTAAAAATGCCTATGCTACTGGTATGTTCCAGTAGCATAATCTTATTAATTGTTACACAACCTCGACTAACTCTGGTTTTTTTATAAAGAAGATCATTAAAACAATTAACGCAACAGGGAATAAAACTAGGTTCATATATGCAAATATCACGGTAAGTTGGAAAATACACATAATCAATAAAAGTACTGAAAAAACCGTCAATAAAGCGGGCGTACCATGACGTTTTGTTAATAATAAAGCTGCGGTTATTAACCCAACTAAGGCATACAACCCAAGACTGCCAGCGGATACTATCATGGCGATACCTGCCACCGTTTCAGCAGTAGCAGCCGAAACAGTTTCACTACTCACAGCAAGGAAAACATCACACAAAACTGTTGCATGAAACGATAAAACCAATACAGCCAATATACATAACATAATACGTACAATTTCGACATCAAACATATCTTTAAGTGCTTTACGTAAGCTTAGATACACATATATTTCTAACGCACCTAGTAGCACAAATACAGCATCAGAGAAGCTCAAGCTTTGTAGATCAAGCTTCAGTGCTTCACCTAATCCTTCGAGTGTGTTGCCAAAAATTGAAATCCAATACATAGGAAATATAACAGCTAACACCCCCGCCGCTATTCCTGGTAGTAAAAAATCACGATTAAGCATTTGCGCTCCTAAATTCTGCTTTCTTTATCATCTTCGTCGCTATCCTTTTGGTACTCTAAAATATCGCCTGGTTGGCAATTTAATGCCTCACAAATGGCCGCAAGTGTACTAAAGCGAATAGCCTTCACTTTTGAGTTTTTGAGCAAAGAGAGGTTGGTCATAGAAATACCAATACGTTGCGACAACTCTTTGAGCTGCATTTTGTTCTTTGCTAATTCAACATCTAAATTAATACGTATTTTCATAGTTCAAAAACTACACAACCAGTTTATGACTGTCAAACTATATTTTATGATTATCATAAAATAAAGAATGTTTAACATTGTTTTTTATGAACTTAAGAAGTCAAAAAAATACGAGCTATCATGCTTTGTAACATTAAACATATTTAATTTTGTTTCTAAAAACTCTACTCTGAGCAGTAGATGATAAGGAGACAACAATGAAAGACTTGCAAAAACTGGTAGGTAACTTAAACAAATCTGGTGCGCTGAGTGGCTTGCTAGGTGGTGTGGCTGGTAGTGGACTTACAAGCATGATGGGAGGAAAAAGCAAGAAAACAGCTAAAAAGGCTATAAAATATGGCGCGCTTGCTGCCATTGGTGGCCTAGCTTGGAAAGCATATAAACAATATTCAGAGCAAAAACCAACAACAGCTAAACCCACCTCCTCGCGCACTTTTGACTTTACTCCAGCAGTAATGCCAGAGCATTCATTTAATGAAGTCATTGATGATAACCACACCGACGGGCAACTCTTATTAATGCGAGCAATGATCGCTGCCGCCTATGCAGATGGGCATATCGATGACACAGAGAGACAAAAGATTTTTGCACAAGTCGATACCCTAGAACTGAGTGCACAAGAAAAAGCGATGTTGTTCGATGAACTAAGAAAACCCATGCAATTATCAGAACTTGTTAATGCTGTACCCAACGCTCAAATGGGCATTGAAGTGTATGTTGCAAGCGCTAGTGCCATTGACTTAAATCAGAGTATCTCTAAACATTATTTAGAAGCGTTAGCAAATCAATTATGTATTCCAAATGAACTGGTTGATAACATCCACCAACAACTCCCTCAGTAATGCTTTAAAAATCTACCGTGCTCCCTAATAAGTGGAGCACGCTAACCTGTCCTAAAGTAAAACATTTTTAAATAAAGCTCGATTAAATAGTGAATCTATCATTTGAACCTCATTCAGATACAAAGTAAAATCGATATACTATAACATATCAAAGAGTGAATGATGAGACTCAAATCCCCTATCCTCTGCATAGGATTATCGACCCCACTGTATGCACAAGACATTGAACACATTGAAGTAAATAGCTATGTAAAAGACCACTCTCCCGTGAGTCAAATTGTTGTGGGCAAATCGGTTCTATCTGGCGAGCTATTAGCGCAACAAAAAGCATCGACCTTAGGTGATACCCTATCGCAAACTCCAAGTGTAAGTAGCAGTTTTTTTGGATCTTCTGCGGGTCGACCGCAAATTAGGGGGCAAGGTGGGCAACGCGTGTTAATCACAAGCAATGGTATGCCAATTCGTGATATGTCAGCGATCAGCGATGATCAACTCATTCCCATAGAACCCTTTTTTGCTGAGTCTATTACTGTTCTAAAAGGGGCACGTGCAACAATTCCTTTTGGCGGTGAAGCTATGGCGGGTATTGTTGATGTTAATGATGGTCGCATACCTTTACAACAAGAAGCCGAAAAAGAAGACAAAGTAGAAATTCAAACGGGTTATAATGCTGCAACCTCTTTACTTAGTACGCTAGGTGGTCAGCAAAATGACTTTGCGTATAACGTAAACCTGCTCTACCGAGAACACAGTGACTATAAAATTCCTAATACAGCAAAGGCTGCTGATTGCTTCAACTGGGGGAAACTAGTTTTAAATAGCCAACTGACGAGCCAATGTCAGGTTTCTCTCGCAAGACCCACTTGGGAACATGACGGCACCAAATTTGTTGATGTGACACCCATTGATGAGCAAATTATTACTCACCAGCTTGCCAACTCCGCAAACAAAGTGGTCAATTCAAGTTATTACCAAACCAATTTAACGTTTGGGGGGAGTCAACGTTTTGAACATGAGCAGCTTTTCGGTTTATCTGTAAATTATAATGCCGCCAACCGTGCAATACCAGGGTTTATTCACCCGATACGCGAACGAGAACACTCACATGACACACAACAGAGTAACCAGTCAGGAAATATTCGGATTTACTCATCGCAATATCGAATTGATGCGCTTTACCAAAAACAATTTTCAGCTAATTCATACTTGAACCAGTTTAATGTAAAAGCAGCCTACTCAAAACAATCAGATGACGAAAACCTTGATCACCGTAGAGTAAATAAATTCATTTTGAAAAACTGGCAAATTAGCCCAACTTTAAACTATCAATTCAGTGAGCAATTCACCGGTACATTTGGCCTGTTTATAGACCAAAGTGAAAAGCAAGGCAGTGGTAACAATAACTATTTGCCAGATATTAAAGCCAAACGCGAAGCTGCCTATATGATGCAAAACGCAGCGTTTGGACCTCTTTCACTTCAACTTGGCGCACGCTACGAAGAAGTAAAGTACACACCCACTATTAATAGTCACTATCAACCAGGCCGAGGCCTTGGAGCACTGGTTCAAAATAATAAATATGACCTATTCAACCACTCGGTTTCTTTAAATTGGGACATCACCTCATTTTGGTATATTGCTGCAAGCCTCACTCACGCTGAGCGTGCACCTGGCATGAATGAGCTTTATGCAAGCAATCCTCACTACGCACTTTTAATTGAAGAGCAAGGCAACTCAAATCTCAAAAAAGAGAGCAATAAAGCAGAAGAGTTTGGCACAGGTTTGCAATTTAAAAACCTAAGTATTACCGCCAATTGGTACGAAAATAACTACGATGACTATATTTATCTTGGCAGCACAGGAGTCAACAGAGGAGGTGTTTATGTCAAAGAGTGGCGTCAAGCGGATACACTCAATAAAGGCTTTGAGGTTGAGCTTAATTACACACTCAATACGCAAAACATGGGCGATTTTAGCTTTAGTGCTTATGTAGATGAAACAAAAAACACCCCAGTCTATCAATTTGATGGAAGCTATAACCCCTTCACACCTGAGGCCTTTTTTAATCCAGACGAAGCGCAAATGGCTGAGTACTTTCGTCGTCGACTGGAAGGGGACAGTATTCCTCGCACGCCAGCCGACAGCTATGGGGCAGCAGTGCATTGGCAATTTGAAAGTTTTAAGGCGTCAGTTGATTACCAACACAACAAAGCGCAACAACAACTTGCAAAGTTTGAACACGCATCACCAAGTTACTATAGCTTAGGCGCTAATTTTAGTTATAGTCGTTCACTTTTTGGTTTTGAGAATGAATTTTTTATAAATATCAATAATCTTACAAACCAAGAAATTCGCCCTCACCAAAGTTATCTACGCTATCTAGCACCACAACCAGGGCGCAGTATCGCTGTAGGTATACGCGCAAAGATATAAACAAAATGGCCGCACTTTTAATGAGTGCGGCCATTTTTTGTACTATAGAAGCGTTTAGTACTTGTACTAATTTATTCTTACTGTATTTGTACTGTTTCGCTGGATATCACGAATACCTTGTTTACTTTCCTTTTCCATCGCAGCAATTTGCTCAGGAGTACGGCATACACGTGTTGGTATGTTACTGCCTGTTGGTTTTTCCCTTTTACAAATTAAGCCATCATTGCTTGCTTGCTCGTCGCTTGAACTTGCACAGCCACTCATTAAAACGGCTAATAAAATAACACTTAAAAATTTCATAGACTTCCCTTTTTTATATTGATTCAGTGTTTATTAAGAACATACTATTATATCGCCACCCTAAAATAAAATTTTTTAGGTACAAAATAGTACTTAATGCGGTTTTTTAGTGCCGTATCTCACCATATCTTTACCATTTTCATACACGTCACTACTCACATAACGTCCCAATAAAAGCTGATGATTATCATCCAGCACAACGACAAATGGACGACCATCACTGTTATTTGTAGCAAGCGCAACACCCGCAACATTTTCTAGCCCCAAGCCACCATTTTCAACAAGGCGTAAAAACGTTTCTAATTCGTCTAAAGTTTCGATTACATCGTTATCGTTAATCATCTTAAATACTCAGTGATTGCTAATCGGCCTAGCATAACAGGATTGAAATTTTGGTGCGAACTAGGTAAACCGAATTTCCCCATATAAACGTCGTTTTTTTGCAATCCTCGACTTTGCAATCGGCCTAAACTGAATACTCATTTAATTTTAAAAGGCTAATTTACGATGAAACGTGGTGACTATTACAACCTTCAACCTGCATTAATCAAACACCTTGTTGAGCAAGAGCAATTAATTAAAAAGGCGGTTGAAACAAGTTTTGGCCTAACAATATGGGAGCTGATCAAACTAAGAGCATCACAAATAAATCAATGTGCTTTTTGCATTGCAATGCATACCAAACAAGCAAGAGAATACGGTGAAACGACCAACCGTATTATTGGTTTAAGTGCATGGCAAGACATGCCAATTTATACAAAACAAGAACGTTTGGCTTTAAAATTATGTGAAAAGTTGACACTTGCCCAACCTATTGATGATACTTTCTATCAATCTCTTAGTGATACATTTTCTGAACAGGGGTTAGTTGCACTGACGATTGCTATTAACGCAATCAACAGCTGGAATCGCATTGTGAAAATGTTTAAACCTGACGTTGAGTTTAATGAGTAACCATTTAACTTTAGAACTAAAAACACCTGAGGGTGATATAGCTAATTATATTCAAGCTATCTGGTATGCAACGGCGCATTCACACGGTGAGCAATGGCTTGCTTGCGATGGTGCGACTGGGGTTATTTTTCCTCTTGCAGGAGCGCTTTTACTTGATGATAAAGCGCTTTCTCCACCTTATGCATTTCAAGAAACGTCTACTCACGCAGCAAAGATCACATTTTCAGAAAATGCACAATTTTGTGGTATTCGCTTTAACCCAACTGTTTTAGCTGAGTTCAAACAGCACAATCACCCACTTATTTGTGAGCAATCATTAATGGCTATTGCCAAAGGTCTTCAAAAAAACGCCAATCTGCAGGCTTTTGAGGCGCTCATAAGCACGCATTTTAACTACCAACCTAGCATTGGTCACACATATGCAAAGCAATTAATTAGTAAACTGATTGAGTTAACACCACTGCAAACCGCCTATCAACTAGCTCCGTTAAGTAAGAGGCAGCTCGAACGGCAAATAAAAAGCCAGTGCGGCGTTACACCTAAATATTTTGAACGAATTTACCGCGTAAAAATGGCCAAACAAACAATAAAAGATAACCCGACGATGAGCTTTGCAGATATTGCTCAACAGTGTGGCTTTACTGATCAGCCACATTTTATTAAAGAGTTCAAAGCGATAATGCATATTACACCGGCAAGATACCGCAAACTATTGAATAATACGCATACTAAAAAAACCAAACTCATTATGCGTTGAAATCGGTATTTTAAATTCATCAAATAAAAGTTCTATACCAATTATCAAACTCACTTAAATAGCATGAACTTACTTGCCAACGGGCGATTTTATTTGCGATCAGCTTTTATCCATAGGATAGTTAACAAAAGCCTAAAAACTTGCTGTTACACAATAGGATAATCATGAAAAAAGTTTTACTTGCCACCAGCTTCATCGCCTCGTCATTTACGGCATTTGCAGCCAATTTAACTGTTGAAGAACTGCGTATTGAAAAAGCGACAGAGGCAATGCCAAAGGTCTTAAACGCTTTCAGTGATGACATAAGTCATTTTAAAAATGCTTGGCAAGCAACCACAAGCTACCAGCAAGCAAGTGATCTTATTGATGACTACTCAAAACAATTATGGCGTGATGCAAAAGCACGGATCAAAAAAACCAACAGCTACGACGACCGTGAACTTTATTGGGCACGCTTACTTTCAAGTAAAGTTATTCGTACCAACAAGCCACAGTTTGCAATAACTGGCAGCGAGCAAGCTGCGCTGTTAACCATGCTAGAAAATGGTAGCCGTGGTCGTACCGACCTTGATTTCAGTAAAAAAACCGACAAACGTATATTAATTACCGGCTTTGATCCTTTTTTACTTGATAGAAATATCAACCAAAGTAATCCATCTGGCGTTGCCGCATTATTACTCGACGGACAAGTAATTAGCTATCAGGGTATTACTGCTGAGATCAACACAGTGATGGTGCCAGTGCGCTATGAAGACTTTGATCAAGGTATTATTGAATCATTACTTGCGCCGTATTATGCACTGAACAATGTAGATATGATTGCCACTATCAGTATGGGTAGTAAAGACTTTGACTTAGAACGCTTCCCAGGTAAACGTCGCAGCGTAACAGCACCCGATAACGCCAATATTGTTTATGGTGGAACAGAGACTAATCCAAAAATATCAAGCTTGCATAACCGCCCCTTACCAGGTAATGAGTTTGTGACGTTTAGCCTACCCGTAGAGCAAATGCAAAAAGCGAAAGGCCCCTTCCCAATTAACGATAACCATAAGGTCGTTACACTTGAAAAGGCTTTTGAGCCAAAATCACTCAAAGAACTTGAAGGTGCCATCGCAGTCAAAGGTGGTGGCGGTGGCTACTTATCAAACGAAATTTCGTACCGTAGTATTCGCCTTCGTGATGAACTTAACTCAGATATTCCAACAGGGCATATTCATACCCCTCGTATTGCGCAATTTGAGCCAGAGACAGAAGCAAAAATCGTTAAACAAATCAAAGCGATGCTCGAACACAGCCTTGTAGCACTCTAGTTAATTAGCTCAGCGAGTGTTTAATGCATTCGCTGAGCAATAAAACCTACGGCCTATTGCGGGCCCGTTCCTCCATCTACTTGGCTCCCCAAAGTATTTGCATTATCTAATCTATACGGGTAAAGCTGAACATCACTAAACACTGTTGCACCATTATCACGATATTGATCTGTCGCTGAGCGCCCTGTGTAAATGTTTCCTGATGCACTGAAGTAACCCGAACCTTGATTCCAATGTGGCTTCGCTGAGTTTTCAAAATAGTTATTCTCAACAAGTACTTCTGCACCATCACTGGCACTAATTGCAAAATAGGTAATGTTTTTCCAGTAATTATTAAACATATGAACTCGTGAGTTGTAACCATCTATTTTAGGGTTTCGCCCTGCCGCAGTATCCCAAAAATTGTGATGAGCTGTGACTTGTGAGTTTCTGAATAAATGCGTGTACCAATGCTGATTAGCGCAAACTTGAGTGTTATACCCATAAAAACGATTCCAACTTAGGGTAATATTCTGACTATTATCAACATCAATATAACCATCACTGATCTTATTAAACGCCATATGATCAACCCAAACATGGCTACTATCATCAATTGAAATTCCATCGCCCGCTTCGACGAGTGCAGGGTTAATATTTTCCAGCATGACATTTTTAATAATAATATTACGTTGCTTGCTGATGACTAAGCTAGCACCAACAATTTTTGAGTTCTTACCCAAACCTTGTAACGTTTTATTAGACTGAACAATAATACGACGGTCATTGCGCGTTACATTAACGGGTGAATTGGAAGAGCTGCCCAGCTCACTACAGCTTTGATTCCCTACAGGCACTCGATACCATGTTTTACCGTAATCATTCCATTGGCCGCAATCTAAAGGACATGCTTGCACTGTTCTATTGTTAGTGTGACAGTTAATCGTCGTATTATCGGGTATGTGGATCACCTTGGCAGAAGGCGAGCTTAAAGCGTCACTTAAAGCACTGCAACTTGTAACCCTAACAGGTGTTGCATTACCGCCACCGGTTGTTGTCGTTAGGCCATCTTGACCTGGTTGTGCAGCAAACCCAACTAAATCACTTGGCGTTGGCTGACTGCCTCCGTCACTGCCACATGTTGCATCAACAGGATTTATAAACCATCTTTGAGAACTTATTCCTGCGTCATCATTTTGATACACATTAGCCACATTGTTTGAGCCTGCCACAGTCAGTGATTTATTGGTTAACTTATTAATAATATTAAACCCACCTGATGACGATGCTTTAAGCTGCCAACGTTGATTGGCTCCTTGCCAATCATCATAAACAATAACATTAGCACCATTTGATTGAGATGAGTTAAGTACATCCAATACCTTATTATTGTACTTAGATCGGATAACCCAATATCCATCGCTTTCTTTAATAAACTGAAACTTTTGATTGTTTCCCCCCCAATAGTCATAAGTTATGACATTAGGTGCTGCACTTGTATCACTTGTATTGATATCTAACGCTAAGCCAGACCCACGGTTAATAACGGAATACAACTGACCTGATTCTGGCATTGCAGTACAATCTTCCGCTTGTAGTGGTAAAGATGTCAAACAGCTCAGAAGTAGACTAGCCAAGCCAATTTGTTTAATGACGTTTATTGTTTTCAAAACTATCCCTCTTAAATTTGTAATATAAAAATACTTAAGAGATAAAGTCTAAACCATTCGTTCCCAAAATAAAGCATTTTGTTTATTTTATGTAAATAAATTTAACTTTAAGAAAACAGGCTGGGGGGGCAGAAATAAAAAGCCACCTAGAGGTGGCTTGAATTGCAGCTAACATTAATTAATACAATTCGAATAATGGTCGACCATTTTCATCATACTTTACTTCCATTATGCGGGCATGTCGGTTTGGATCGTAAAGCGGATCTTTTACAATTTCCTCAAGCGGACGTGTATCCGTTTTTGGCACCACACTTGGCTCACCGACTGCATGCTCATAGTCACGGGCATGATAAATACATAATGGTGTTTCGCCATCTTCAGCAACCGTAAAACAGTTATGACCAGGCCCGAAAATTTTCTTTTCAACGCTTGTTTCAAGTACTGGCATGCGTGTTTTAGTCCACGAATTTCGATCAAGTAAATCGCTGTTTTCATCGGCTTCCATATAGCCCATGCAGTAACATGCACCTGTTGCGCTTGCAGAAAAAGCGATAAAAATTTTGCCGTTATTCTTAAGCACTGCAGGGCCTTCGTTTACCCAAAAGTCCACACGCTCCCAGTCGTAATCAGGTGTAGTCAGCATAAACTGTGCTGTTTTTAACTTAATTGGTGATTCCATCTCAGCTAAATACAGGTTTGATGCAGCAAATTGGCCGCCGGTTTTCTCTGCCCAACAGAAATAACGTTTGCCATTGTTCTCAAAAATAGTCGCATCCAGTGAAAAGTCTGTGAACGACTTTTCATCACCCTCAGCCGCTTGCATCATACCAAGCTCAACCCATTCATCATTTAGCGGATCTTGACCTTGACACTCAAGCACATACGGGCGTAATGCCCAAATATCGTCTTCTTGGCTGGCTGCAAAATAGATATACCACTTACCATCCAGATAATGAATTTCAGGTGCCCAAATATGGCGACTCATTGGGCCATTGTCATGCTTAAACCAAATATCAAAGGTCTCAGCGTCTTTTAAGCCTTCTAATGTCGCAGATTTACGAAGTTCAATGCGATCATACGTTGGTACAGAACCTGTAAAATAATAAAAACCATCGCTGTGCTTATGCACAAACGGGTCGGCACGCTGTTCGACTAACGGGCTGTTTGTTTGTAATGTCATGTTTAAACCTGATCGTTAATTTTAATTTGTATTATTTTATTACTTTTAGATAAGAACACAAATATAACATCATTTTTAGCAGACAGTGAGGATAAATGTAAGTTGAATACTAAGGGTTGAGTCAGGCTTTATGCACTCTAAAAAATGCGCTGTACCAATCCAGTCGACACAGCACATATCTAAAGCGTAATTACAGAATACTAAAGTAAACCACTTACATTTGGTATTTTCTTCTTCGTAAAATAGAGAGCACTAACAAAGGTATTAAATAATACATACTACCACCGGAGCCTGAATCTGAACTATTTCCTTTACCAACAACGTTAATCGTCACTGTTTTAGTTTCTGATGTGGCAAACTTATCTGTTACTAGATAACTAAAGTTAACTGAGTGAGAAGACTCACCGACTGGCTTGTACACAAATAGACCTGTATCTTTATCAAAGCTAAGCTCGCCAGAACTAGGATTCGATATGACCTCAAATTCCAACCTATCTGCGTCAGCATCTGTACCAATTAAGCGACCATTAACAACTGTTGAGTAATACGTTTCATAACTTAGATTTGTGGCGATTGGTGATGTATTCGTTAATTCAATAACAACATTCGCAAGCGCAGTCTCTTCAAGCGTATCTTTGGCAGTAAAAGTAATAGAAACAGGCTGCAAAGATTCACCACTCGGGGTATATCTTATTTCACCTGAGTTTTGATCAAGCAACTCGACCTGCCCATGCTGAGGCGCATTCTTCACAGTGAAAATAAGTTGCTCACTATCTGCATCTGAGGCTGGCAAGTTAAGTACCAACGGTGTATTCCAGTGAGTTTTAATCGTCGAATTTTCAACCATTGGAGCTTGGTTAGTTAAGTAAACAGTAAACGTTGCTAGCTCAGAACGTGAACGACCTTTTACTGTATAAAAAGCTAACTCATCTACGCCTACATCACCGTTTGGTGTATAAGTAAACTGTCCTGTTTGACGGTCAGTAAACGTTAATTGTCCAAGACTTGGGCTACTTTCGAATACTACGAAATCAATATCAGCTAACGAAAGATTAACCTCTACAGGCATCAATACGTGTGATGTAGCTTGACTATCATCAGGTTTAACTAACGTCGTTGCTGCTTCATTCGAGAACACTTCTATAGACTTTCCAGAAAGTAATGAATAGTCCACACCTTTATAAGTTGCACTAACGATAGAACTTTGCTGGTTTGCACGCGCTACTTCATATACCAGTTCATTATTATTTAAGTCATATTCTCCAAACTTATCTTCACAACTGAATTGAATAAAGCCTGCACGTGTAGAAACAACATTGTTTAATGAATTGTCACATAGTTTCGCAACTTCTGACATTTCTCCTGATTCTGTCAAAGAGAATAAAAGGCCGTATTCATTTGCTGCATATAGCGACTTCTCACCATTAATAACAATCCCCTCTAGCGCCTTAAAACTGCTACCTAATGAGTAATTAGTTATACTATTATCAACGTAGCTATATTTAACTAATTGGTTACCGATTAAAGCAAATAGCTCTTTGTTATTTACTTGGGTATCTATGCCTACGACTATGCCAGATACCCCACTCCCAAAATCCTGTAAACGAGGTGATCGCTTAATTAGTTCACCCGTTTGTCCGTTAAAAACTCGTATATATGAGCCTTCGCTTCCGCTGTGAGATGCGCCGTTACCAACAATTAGCTCTAAGAGACCATCTTGGTTAATGTCATAGGCTTCAATCGTTGAAATTTGGTCACCACTTTTAAAAGGAACTGTGTACAGTAAATTTCCATTATCTGGTGAAAATACTTGTATGTTTCCTGTGTAAGTTTCTGAGCCAGCGACGATTAAATAGTTTTTACCATCATTGAATAAATCAGCTGTAACCATATACTGGTAGTCATTCCAGCCATCGGTTAAATCGATATTGGTTAGTAATTGCTCTTTTGTTTCTATATCAATAACTTGAAGTTTATTTGTGCCATTTTCAGAAAAAATAACATCAATCCCACCTTTACCGTCAATATCTGCAAGTCCTAATAAAGACTGCGAATAGGTAAAGATCTTTTGAGACCATTGCTTAGACTTATCTTCAACAGTATGAATGTGGAACCCATCATGACCTGAAGACGTATAACCAGCCCCCCACGCGATATCTGTTTTACCATCAAGATTAAAATCGTCCACCAAAATACTTGAAACACTGTGTTCAGGATTATTGATCTGCCAAAACTCCTGACCAGTACTTAAAGATAAAGCATGAATTTGTCCCCATTGACCATCGCCATATACTAGGTCTTGGACACCATCATTATTAACATCTGCAACTATAATTCTTGAAATGTCTAAATCGCTATTAGCTGTCCACATGATACTGTCTGTGTTTGGACTAATTAGTTCAATCGAATACCAACTATTTCCATTGATAACTTCATCTAAGCCATCTTGGTTTGTATCAACACTCTGTAAATGGATACCTGTTAGTTGAGTATTTAATGTTTTTATATAATCTATTGTATTTTCAGAGATACGATACAACTGGCCATCTTCAAGCATTAATTCGTGAACATTTTGTTCTGTAAACGAGCCAACAACAAACTTGTTACCGTTATACTCAAGCTCTGAAATAACTGAAAGGTCTGATTGGTCTAGTATTAGAATCTGGCTATTGGCAACAGCAATAAGCTCGTCCTGACCGTCATTATTAATATCTCTCGCCAACACTGATTGGCTAGAAAATACTTCCTTCGTACTTTCCGTTTTCATTGTTAGTAAGTTAATTTTTACTATCTGATTCCTCATCACAAGAATTAAATAATATGTATCATCAGCAATGCTTCTTACCAATGCACTATCAATGATGTAATCCTGATAATCGAAATCTTCAACAACTGAATATTGATTATCTTTATACTCAATAATATTAATATTGTTTCGTTGCACCGAAATAATTTGCTTATTACCGTTACCGTACAAATCAACAGAATAAAGACCTTTAAGACCTGTTGAGTTACCCAAAGAGTAACGACGGTATATAGATGTTAACTCTAAGCTTTCATCTGCAAGGACATTAGATAAGTTTAGCCCAGAAGTTCTATCTAAATTTGGTTCTGAATTCTTTTCATCGCGGCTAGTAAAATAAGTTTTTTCATAGTTAATCTGTTGCGAACTCAAAAGTGTCGCATCACCATATTGGTTATAATGCGTAGTATTTTCTGTGGCTAAAAGTGATTGCGAGCAAAACAGCAACGCAAGATATGGTAGCTTGGTCATTTCCCTATCCTAAACAGTATAAAATTATTGTTATGTTCCCGTACTCATATCAAGAGCAAAAAAGAAATTCCCTCTTGTTGAGAAGTGTTCAAAATTAAGTTGCTTAATTGAACAAATTTGAGCGCGCGATTTTCCTTTACTAGGGAATCTAGGTCAATAGCAGGTTTAAAACTATTTATACTTATATCGTTTAATTTACTCTAAATAATTAACCTCCTTATAGATAAAGTAACTTTACCGCTAATTTGGAGGAGTTAACTAAACTAGCGCAGCCATACCTAAACCATCGTATTGACACGATGCTTATTATCTTTATGACGACGCATTATGAGTTATTGGGTTTTACTTCAAGCTTTGGTATCTATAGCTTTATTGCACTGTTCATCATTTAAAACAACGCAGCTGTTACAGCGCTAAAAAAAGTAGTAAGCCACGTTCATACCGGCTCAAGTATTTTGTTTTACGAGGTAACTTAAGTTGTTGTCTTGTACGTACCTGTGTGGCTTCACTTTCTTTGCACAAATCAATCAGTGCAGGGTGAACATAAGAATTACGGGCTATCGTTGGCGTATTACCCAAATGGCTCGATACCGTTTCTAGCATGTCGCACAAAGGGAGCTTTTTCTTAGCATTATAAAAAGCTTCGAATGCTAAAACACTGGCGCGCCACGTTCTAAAGTGTTTAGCGCTAAACTCCTCTCCCATCACTTGCTGAATAAACTGATTAACCTCACGAGAGGTCACGGGAATACATTCACCACCCTCTTTGTATTGAAAGAGATTTTGCCCAGGTAAATCTTGTAACTCTTTAATAATGCTGCTTAAAACACGATCTGTAAGATTAACCTCTCTCACTTTGCCAGATTTAGCTTTATATTCTAAGCGAATATTTTTACCCGTTAATTTAGCGTGGCGATTACGTAGCGTTGTTGCACCAAAACTGTTATTTTCTTTCGCGTTTCGTTTTGAGCCTACACGTAATGAACCTAAGTCCATTAATCGAACAACCGCAGCTAATGTCCGTTGATAATCCAGCTCATTACCTTGTAAGTATTCAGATAATTTAGCTCGCAATAAAGGAAGTTTGGTGCCAAAAAGCTCACAGGCCTCAAACTTTTTTAGTTCCTGCTGCTCCCTAAAATCTGGATGATAAAAGTATTGTTTTCTGCCTTTTGTATCATAGCCTGTCGCTAAAATATGCCCATTTTCTTCAGGACAAAGCCAAACATCTTTGTAAGCAGGAGGGAATGCCAGCGCATTTAAACGCTTAATTTCCTTTTTTGCTGTAATTCGTTTGCCGGTAGGGTCGTAGTAAAGCCAGCACTTTGAATGCCGTTTTCGAGTAATCCCAGGCAAATTATCATCAACATAAATCAGTTTCATCACATTTCCTCACTACCTTAAGTAATACAGCCTTTCAAGGCGAGCTAAGCCCGCCTTGAGGTGTGTTTTTATCGTTTCCAATAGCGAAGGTTTTTTAATGTATTTAAAAACTCATCTATCTGACAGGTGCCTAAATCAATGACGCCATCATCTTGGTTTTCAGTAAGTCCAACCGCTTTTAGCAGCTCAACTGAATCCTTGGTATAACCGATAAATTTGTTATGCGAAAACGCATCTGAAACAAAGTCTTTTGCCTCAGGAATATGACTCAGTTTTTCAGCCCCTTCTTTTGTTGTCAGTAGCGCCACCGCATCATACAAAACCGAAGGACCACCATTAATAACTTGATCGGCACTTAGATGCTCACCAGTCGAGCTTTTCGCACCACCAACTTGAGCGGCAATAACTTCAAAAGTTGCCCCTTGCTCTTTAAGCGCACAACGCAATGAATCAAATAACTGAGCATCAAAGCCATCACTCACAAGAATACCCAGCTTACGCCCTTTGAATGTATTTAACGCACTTTTTTGAATACTTAGAGCATCAGACACTGGAAGGTCTTGGCGTGTTTCGAGTGCTGCTTCGGCAGGTTCTGGCATTGTTTGTAAGCCCAAGCCAGAGGCCACTAATTTAGCTAATTCGCTATCAATATTAAGTAAATGAGACACGACACGCTCCCTTATCGCTAAATGCTCAACTTTTGAAAGCTCAAAAACCAGCGCATCTTGAATATGTGATTGTTCTACTTGAGTTTGACTTAAATAAAACTGCCTTGCTTGGCTGTAATGGTCGCTAAAGGTGTCTGAGCGGTATCTCAGCTTGCCACCTTGTGTGTCTTCGTCTGTACTTTTGAAACCATGTGCAGGGCATGCGCGAGGGTTGTTTTCATCACCTTGCCAAGAGTTGGGTTCGTAATTTACTCGCCCTTTAGGATTATGCATCGCCATATGACCATCTTGATGAAAATGATGCATTGGACATTTAGGTGCATTAACAGGAATATGAGTAAAGTTTGGCCCGCCTAAACGCTTTGTTTGCGTATCCAAGTAGGAAAAGTTACGACCCTGCAATAGTGGATCAGGGGTAAAATCAATGCCAGGTACTATGTTTTGAGTACAAAAAGCAACTTGCTCTGTCTCTGCAAAAAAGTTATCGACAACTCTATCGAGCACCATGCGACCAATAATTTTTACTGGCACCTGTTCTTCAGGTATGAGTTTTGTAGCATCAAAAACATCAAATTCAAATTTATCTGCAAAAGCTTGGTCAAATACTTGTACACCTAGCTCCCATTCAGGAAAGTCGCCATTTTGAATTGATTCCCACATATCACGACGGTGAAAATCAGGATCTGCACCATTAAGTTTTAATGCTTCATTCCACACCACAGACTGCATTCCTGCTTTTGGTTTCCAGTGAAATTTAACGTACTTCTGTTCACCTTTCGCATTAACAAACTTAAATGTATGCACACCAAAGCCTTCCATAAAACGTAATGAGCGTGGAATCGCTCTGTCTGACATTGCCCACATGACCATGTGCATAGACTCAGGCGATAAACTCACAAAATCCCAAAAGTTATCATGCGCCGTTTGTGCTTGCGGAAAACCACGATCAGGCTCGGCTTTGGCACTGTGGATTAAGTCTGGGAATTTCATTGCGTCTTGAATGAAAAAAACAGGGATATTATTGCCAACTAAATCCCAATTACCTTCTTTGGTGTAAAATTTTACTGCAAACCCACGCACATCTCGTGCTAAATCGGGTGAGCCCTTATTACCTGCTACAGTCGAAAAACGTGTGAAAACAGGTGTTTTTTCTCCCTTGCGTTGAAAAATATCCGCACACGTAAGATCTTCAAGTGTATCGTATGTTTCAAAGTAACCATGTGCACCATAGCCTCTTGCGTGCACAACTCGCTCTGGAATACGTTCATGATCAAAATGAAACATCTTTTCACGGAAGACGTGATCTTCCATTAATGTTGGACCACGTTTGCCTGCGGTTAAGGAGTTTTGATTATCGCTAACAGGACAACCTTGTGCTGTTGTCATGGTGGGGTGTTGATTGTTCGCAGTTTGGTGAAGCTCGCCACCATGCCCTTTTTGACCTGAATATTTAAATGACTCTGCCATGAGTTTCCCTTTCTTATTTACTCGTTTATATAACATCGCGTAATACACGTGAAAGACTAGTCAGCAAAAAAGAAGCCAACAAAAAATTGACTTATAAACAATAAGTTAAGAAAGGTCGTTACGATATAAAGTAAATAGATTACATAACGTTTGTAATCTTTTCTGACTTGATTTTAATGAGTTAAAACCAAGTCAAAGTCCTACATTTTTGTATTAGCGCTTATTTAATAGCTCATGCGCAGATGTAAGTTCATTGGTTGTTTGTGATAATCCGACAGCCTTTGCGCCGCCTATGAGCCAAATTTGATTATTTAAAGTAACAGCACCTAAGCCATGGCGAGGGGCTAACCACGTGGTCACTTTATGCCATTGCTTTTTAAGTACATCATATTTAAAGATTTCACTATCGACAGTTTGATTATGCTCCCCTCCAAAAATGTAGATCATGTTGTCGATTGCTGCCGCAGCGTGCCCTGCCCTACCTTTTGGCAAGGCTGGATGAGTTAGCCACTGATCTTGCTCTGGCACGTATTCAAGTACATCTTTTAAAGGTTCGCCACCAACGGTTCTGCCGCCAAGCACAAACCAACGGCCATTCACCTGCACAGTTGCCGCACTATTACGTGCAAAGGGTAACGGTGCTGCTTTAGCAAACTCATAATTATTTGGGTTGAACACAAGGTGTTCTGCTTTATCTAAACTATGTTGCCACTGCCCATTTTGTTCATTACTTGGACTGCGGCCACCCACTAAATGCACCTTTCCATCAAGCACTGTACCTACAGTTTCACTTAACGCAAAAGGTAAGCGCGCCACCTTTTGCCATGCTTTGGCGCCCTTATCTAGCATTAAAACATCACGGCTATTCGTCCACTGACCTTGGGTATTAACAAAACCACCAAAGGCAAATAATTTGTTTTCTACTGCAATTAAATAGGTGTGGTGGCGTCCTTCAGGCAAGCTAGAAGCTGATTGCCAAGTTGCATAATCAGGTGACCAAAAGTGAACTTTTTCCGTCATTTTACCCATTGACTCTGACAACTCAGTAGAGATACCGCCAGCAACCCAGATTTGTTTATTCATTACTGTTGGGTAAATTTCTTGTATAGCCTCGGGAAGCTCAGGTGCGAATTCCTCATTTGCCGATAAAGTGTAAGGCAAACAAGTAATACAAAGCGGTAAGAACAGTTTGGTTAAGCGCATATAAATCCTTATTAAGCAGTCGATTATAAAGCTTAAGTGAGCTGTACCTATAAGTACACTGCCAAATAGTCTAACGAGATCAGGTATAGCTATTTCTAAACGACACAAAGTTGATATATTATAACAAAACATTTAGCGTTATTTTTTTAATCTACTTAAGGGTCACTAACATGAGCAAACTCCCCGTCACCGTGCTCTCTGGCTTTTTGGGTGCAGGTAAAACCACTGTACTCAGCCATATTTTGAATAACCGTCAAGACAAAAAAGTCGCAGTCATCGTCAATGATATGAGCGAAATAAACATAGATGCAGCGACAGTTAAAAACGATGTGTCGCTTAATCGCGGCGAAGAAAAACTGGTTGAAATGAGTAATGGCTGCATCTGTTGCACTCTGCGTGAAGACCTACTCATAGAAGTACGCACTTTAGCAGAGACGGGGCAATTTGATTATCTGGTTATCGAATCAACCGGTATTTCAGAACCTCTTCCGGTCGCCGAAACATTTACCTTTGCCGATGAAGATGGCGTATCACTTTCAGATGTGGCTAGACTTGATACCATGGTCACAGTAGTTGATGCCGTAAACTTTCTAAAAGACTTTAACGAAGCCAAGTTTTTGCAAGAAACCGGTGAACACTTAGGTGACGAAGATGAGCGCAGCGTTGCCGACTTACTGATTGATCAAGTTGAATTTGCCGATGTAATTTTGATTAGTAAAACCGATTTAATTAACGCAGATGAGCTTGAAAGTTTAAAAGCCATTTTAAGCTCATTAAATACCTCCGCAGAGCTTATTGCCATTGAAAATGGCCAAATTGATATCAATGAAATTTTAGGCACGGGCTTGTTTAATTTTGAAAAAGCACAACAAGCACCAGGCTGGTTAAAAGAGCTGCGCGGTGAGCATATCCCAGAAACCGAAGAATACGGTATTAGTAGCTTTACCTATGAGGCTAGGCGTCCTTTTCACCCCGAGAAATTTTATAACTTTATTCATAATAATCAACGCGAAGGCAAACTACTCCGTTCAAAAGGCTATTTCTGGCTAGCCTCTCGACCACAGTTTGCTTGTCAATGGAACCAAGCTGGCGGTATTGCACGTTATGGTTTTGGCGGGATATTTTGGAAGGCCTTACCAAAAGATCAGTGGCCAACCGACAACGACTACTTAAATTCAATTAACCAAGTTTGGCAAGAGCCCTTTGGCGATATGCGTCAAGAGCTGGTTTTTATTGGTCAAAACCTCAATCAAGTAGAAATCACTCGCGCACTCGACAACTGCTTGCTTAGCGATGATGAACTGCTAGCGGGAAAAGAGCTTTGGCAAACACTACCCGATCCATTTCCAATTTGGGAGGAAGCATAAATGACAGCCCACGCATTTGAACATAATCCTGATAACCTACCGGCAGAGGCAGCAACAGCATTGAGCCCAGTAGTATTTTCACAAATCTATAAACCCGAGCATAACATCGCGATTTGGCAGCGTAGCTTATCACAGCAACTGCAAACTGAAGTAATCGAGACTGTTGCAACATTTGCAGATCTCAGTATTAACGCTGTAATCAATCAAAACGCGATTGCGGCAGACATTGATAAAGCACTCGAAAAACTACCTCAAGCAGAAGCGCTTAAAGCCGACCTTGCTCAGCTGGTTGATATGTTTTGCTATTTATTTGAGCTTAATCGTGTGGGTTTAAGACTAAAAGTACTTGAGCGGGCTATGTGTCCACGCTTTCATGTTGATCGTGTACCTTGTCGATTAGTGAGTACCTATAGCGGTAGTGGCTCTGAATGGCTACAGAATAACGGACTCGACCGCAGTAAACTTGGCGTAGGAAACCAAGGTTTAAGTGATCAGGAATCTGGTTTAATTGCCCCACACACAAAAGTGCAATCATTAACTGTCGGTGATGTTGCCTTATTAAAAGGAGAAACATGGCAAGGCAATGAAGGTTTAGGCCTCGTACATCGCTCACCACAGGTTGCAACTGGGGAAAAGCGCTTACTACTCACATTAGATTTTATTGCCTAATTAAACCTCAAACTAAACACAATAATGCGCCTGTATTGATATAGGCGCTAAAAATAATGCCTTTAACTCCAAACATAAAGAGTTAATTAAACGCTTTTCAAGCCGCTTGTTATTCACATTAAATTCACATCAAGAGAGATAACTTAACACCGAACGTTGTACCCAATAACGGCTCAACGTTCAGTTTAATCAACTAAACGCACATATGCTTTTAGTAGGAAAGTAACTTTTTATGAAAGGAATTAAACAACATGATCAGAATAACCCAAAACCTGTTTGCAATGACTGCAATAAGCGTATCTGTACTCTCAATACTCCCAGCAAATGCAAATGATGGTAACCTAATGGTCAATCAACAAAGTGGCGTGGTCGTCGGTTACTGGCATAATTGGTGTGATGGTGCAGGCTATAAAGGCGGTAAGGCACCTTGTGTTAGTTTAAAACAAGTTAATAGCCAATATAACGTGGTTAATGTCTCATTTATGAAAGTATTTGATGTAGCAGAAGGCCGCATTCCCACTTTTCGCTTAGATCCAAAGATAGGTTTATTAAAGCTCACAGAACATCTGTAATGTGAGCTTTAACAAACACTCTATTTTAAATTAAAAAAAAGCATACTAAGTGAACTCGCAATTGCCGAAAGAGCAAACATACGAAGCAGTAAAATTGAAACATTGCCTGCTCCACCCGCTAGCGTCCCTCTAAAACTAAGCGGGTAATCATGGAAAACCATTAAGTATAAAATGTTAAATAGCCCTACCCGCATCCCGTCAATTTCAAACGTATCGCCATTTTTTAAGTGGATTTCACAAACATGCAAACTTGGTAGCCTCCTGTGTGCTTCACCAAACTTCCGCCTGTGCTTAAGATCCATTGTATAATTAAATATCACCTCTGCAATGTCGTCTCTAGCAATTGTGACTGTACGATTTGTGTGCTTTTTAAACGTCAATTTATCAATTTTAAGCTCATTCTTGCTTATGCTCATTGCCCATTTAAAGCCAAAGCCATACTTTTTGTAAGTCATGATGCGTTTTGTGATAAACACAGCTAAAAAACTGCCAAGACAAATCAAAAAAGCCAACCAAGGGAGCACTGCATCTTTTAAATAAAAGGCCGAAAGCGAAATAGCGAATACCATAAATGCAAACAGAACTTCTGCCCTGCCAGATAAAACCGCAAGGCCTGGTAATGTCTCTAACTCAGTTATTGAATCCTTGGTTAATGACGACTTCCCTTTAAAAGCGGCGTATCGAAACCAGTTTTTGTCATTTAAATCTAATTCAAGTGAGTGCTTGGCCATCGACCCCATAAAAATTCCTTTTTATATTAAAACTTGTAATAAGTAACTTATTGCTATTTAAAAATTTTATACCTGAACCAGCACTATGAGTAAACATAAAACGAACCTCGCTCAAAACTAAAATGCCATCAAATAAAAAATCTATGGTAAATTGCACGCAATCATTAGAAGTGGCTACTTTTAATGATTTAAATTTTGTTGATGAATACAAGGCACCCAATGAAAACACTCTCGAAAGTACAACAAAAGCAACAGGCACTGGTTCTTAATGTTGCCGACGCCCTTGAAGAGCAAGGCCGCGCTGAACTTGAAGGTATGCTGCAATGCTGGTTTGATGTTGAATATCACTTATTCCCAGGCTCTTTACTTTTGTGCTTTCAGTTTGAAAACCAGCAAACATTAGATGCAGCAAGCCCTGAGCTGTTGAAATGGCAGAAACGCTTGAGTGCAGCAATGCTGAAAAAAGGCGTGATTCTAAAAGACATGCGCAGGCACTTGGTGTTTACCTTAAAAGGCCCTGATGATTAACTTTGTCTATCGACAAGTAGCGGTTTTAATACCGTACATGGTATAACTTGAGCCTATAATTAAAAAGGTGTGAACTTAAGTAAAGCTCACACCTTTAAATAAACGATTTAACCACACCAGTAGATAAAATTTTATTTTTAATACGTCATTTCATTTATCAACAGTGTTAAACCTTTTTATTACAACATCAGCTAGTTAAAACGAGCTTAGAAATACAGATGTTCTACTATTTCACCAGCAATTTTAACTTCGCATTTATCGCCACTTTTTGACGTTGCGCTCTGTACTGCACCGGCAACAATACCGAAAACACCACCATCACGACTTAACACTGAACCAAAGTAGCAATAACTTGAAATATCAAGCTCTTGATAATCTGCGTTTAAGTTTAATGTTGGTGTGTAAGGAGGAAAACGCCCTTTCATCACAGGATCGCCATTTACAGTAAGCGCTAATTCATTACGACTTTTATCGTACTGACCGCCAAAAGTAAGTGTTTTTCCTTGATAAGAAACTGTTTTATCTTGCGCTTGAATTGGTGGAGTCGAGCCACAGCCTACTAAAACCGAGGTCGAAATTGCAATTAACGCAACAGTTACTTTTTTAAACATTATTAAATTCCTTGTTAAATATATTACGAAAAAACAATACTAAATAAGGCTTAAGGCTTCAACTGTATTAATTTAAATCGCACATGAAATATATAGAATCAAATAGTTATAAAACATCAAACCGAGCGAAAGAATAGAATAAGTAAAAAATAAACCCAACTTAAAATATACTATAAATAGTACAAAGAAAAACACAGCGCATTAATTATTCTATTTTTATAAATAAATTACCAATACTTGCTTAGTTAAACAGTAAAGGCATACCACTATTTAGTACAACTTTTCATCTTTCAAGATTGTGTATCTTCACGTGCTCAACTAGCTCTGGAAAAAATGCTAAAAAAACGGCATCTAATTCATGGTAATGACGGGCAATATCCTCAGCTGCCCCTGAAAAGTTATTACTAAAACGAATACGCCTTGCGATATTATCAAGCGCAAGCCCTACTCCAGCGACCGTTTCATATTCTTTGAACCAGTCATTATTGGTCATACTCGTGACAACTTGTTGCATACGTGAGGGCATCAAGGCCTGACGTGCATTTAACAGCCCATAACTTTGATGTTTGAAATCTGCTAATGGCTGGTCGTTAAAACGATGCCAATGCTGAATAAGAAAGTGATCAAAAACCACGTCAATGGCAACACTGGCAAAACGCTTACGCTGTGGTGAAAAGAAGTGTTTAGCTTCTTTTACTAAAGGGTGTACATCGGTAAATCGGTCTACTAAATAGTGATTTTCAAGCGCATTTTTGACTGTTACGGGCAAACCGTTTACATGTCTACGCCCGCCAAAATCCCCCAGCAAATTACCAAAATGTGAATCTGCTGTCGATTTTGCAAAATAAAGGTGAGCTAAGTAGTTCAAAGTCCTCTCGTTTACGTGAGAATATTTAAGATGTATTTAACACCTATAAAAAGACAATACTATACACATCATTTAATTAAAAAGTTACCTTAATCACAGCGCCAGTTATTTAACTGATTTACAAGAAACTCATCAATGTGTTTAGAAACAGGGATATGAGTGTTTTCCAAATCAAACGTTAATACAATATCATCCACTTTCAGTTGCCTTGTACAGCTAAAGCCTTCTTTCTTTTCTCCACGACCATCAAGCATACAGTGTCCCCAAAATTCATAGGTCTTATCTAGTTTAAGAAATGCATTCCAGTCATACTCACTCAGTTTCTCGAAGTATAAATCTTTGATACCACTAGCTTCTAAAGTGTCTTTATTAGTGGGAGTTATTGTGACTTCGGTTTCTGATAAATTAATCTGAATATTATGATGATACTGACCAAACAGCGGATCTATAGAGTATGTTTTATAGTCATCAATTTTTTCAGAAATTGACTGAGCCGAAAAGAACAGTGTTGGGCCATAATTAGACGCACTATCAAAGCCTTCTTCGGCTTTAGATGAAACGGCTAAACTTGCAGGCGATAATTTTTCGTATGGTAAACAATAGCCATTCCACTCTAATGTATTTTTATTACAACCAGTGAGAAATAAAGCTATAAAAATAAAAACTAAAAATTTAATCATTGAGCAGGCCTTTGATAATTACTAGCACTATCACAGTCATGACAATATAAGTCACCATATAGTTTGAACTCGGCATCATTAGGTACATTATCAAGCCAAGTACCCCCATAAAAACTTGATGGGATATTAAACTTTCGAAATGCGTCATGATGATAATCGGCCATTTGTTTTAAACTTAGTAGCCCTCTAACTTGACCAATATTACCTGCTTGATAATCATGGTGTACATATTTAATGTGTTGTTTAGCAACCTCTAGACCGACTTTTTTTATCATTTTTCTCATTTCTGCAAATGAACCTTTAAAACCTCCCTGTTCTAATCCTACAGCTAAATTTACGACTGTCGAACGGGCCATAAACTCCCAATACACAAAACCCTTGTTATTCCAAAATTCAGGGTTTCCTTGTCTTATTTCTTTTTTTAAATTTTCAACATCTGAAACCCATAAGGCATAACCTATTCGAGCAACTGGATCTCGCTTGCGTAATCGACTAAGCCAAAAATTTTCTAAATCTTCAGCCAAAAAGAAAGCCCTTTCTTGGGGAGTTATTGATAAGTTTGAGCTTGTCATTAATTAGTTCCTTTAACTTATAATCTTTTTCCATCTCTTAAAAATGTACCTATAGTAACTCCTAATGTCAATTAGCCATGGGTGATGACTCTTTCCTTTTCAGCAGCAACCGTACAACCCACAAGTTTTATGTTATAAATTACCAGCAAACTGACTTTTAAAAATGGAATTTAATCTTGAACGTTCAAAATATCCTTTCTTATTATCGAGATTGCTATAAAGAAGATAGCGCAGACCTTAATTTATGGAATCTCAATAAGTTAAAGAAGGAAGACAGTTTCGTTCTGGAAGGAAAAGATGAGCTGGGCTCAGGCTTTTTACCTCGGCTTCCATTGCCTAGCGAATTTGCCGAGCAAATGGTTAAACGTGTTGAAATATATCAACGCGAGCGGGTTTTGCTTTATGTCAGGTTTATTGTCGTTGGTAAATTAGAAATAAAAGGTGAAATGAAATCGGTTGTTTCCCCTATTTTATTCAACGAAGCAAGCATAGAAAAAGACGGTGAGGATTATTACTTTTCAACTAATAACCCAGTGCCTGAAGTCAATGAATCGTTGATTCAACTACTGATGCCTGAGGAAGACTCAGTTCATCACATTACCAACTCTGTAGATATTCAATCACCTCATTATTGGACTTCACTACTCAAAGGCAGCCCTATTGAGCTTAACCTACTTGAGTTACTTAACTATCCCGAGCTTACAGATGCAGACGCCATTCAGCGTGCTTTAAAAAGAAAAACAGCCTCGTTATTACCGGTATCTATGCTTACCTTTGTTGAGCGCTCAAGAAGCTCTCGCGGTATACTCCATGAGTTAGAAGAAATTACAGCTTCAAACACATTGCCTGCCCCATTGGCAAGTCTGTTTACCCATACAAATACAACTAGTAACGCAGCACAACTAAAATTTAATTACTTGCCAGGATTACTCTCTTCTTCGCAGAAAAAAGTGATTGAAATTGCTGCTAATAGCTCACTAGGGTGTGTATCTGGCCCGCCAGGTACAGGAAAAAGCTACACTATAGCCGCTGTTGCTGCTGAGCATATAGCAAGGGGTCAGTCAGTGCTTGTTGTCGCGAATAATGATGCGGCTTTAGATGTCATTGCCAGTAAACTCGATGATAACTTCAACTTAAGTGATATCTCAATAAGAGCCGGTCAAAACGCGTTTTTATCGAAGCTAAAAGATTACTTAGAATCTTTGCTTGCAGGCTATTTTTCAAATGAATTAAATAAAGAGCCCAATGAGTGTGAGCAAGAGCTTACACAGCTCAACAGCCAATTAAATACGCTAGAGCTACGCTTCCTTAAGTTTTGTGAAAAAGCGATTATCAGAGGGCAGCGGTTAAAAAATATTGAAGACAAATCACCTCAATGGCTAAAGCGCCTTTACTTAACTTTAGTGAAAAGCAAAATTCAACAACTAACAAAGCAGTGGTCAGCCTTAGATGAAATAAACACGCAACATATGCAAAGAGAGTTACTCGCGAGTAACTATTTAAATGCACTGAAACTCAAAAACCTTAAAACACTTGTAGAAACACAGCGCCAATCTCTGCAGGCCTTCAATAAAGCAATACGTAGCCGCACCTCAAAACGACAGTTCGAGTTATTTGATAATATTGAATACAGTGCGCTTTTGTCTGCATTTCCTGTGTGGTTAGTGAGCCTAAATACCTTACACCGTGTTCTGCCACTAAAAGCAGAAATGTTTGATCTTGTTATTATTGATGAAGCAACCCAATGTAATATTAGTAGCTGTATTCCTGCTCTTTATCGCGCTAAAAGAGCAATCATCGTAGGCGATACTAAACAATTAAGGCACTACTCTTTTTTGGCAAAACATAAAGAAGCACAATTTAAAACACAGCATAACTTATCTCATAATAGCCAAGGTGTTGTAAGTTATCGTGATAACTCAATTTTAGATTTAGCACTGAGCTCAATTAATCGCCAAGCAAACATTGCGTTTCTTGATGAACACTTTAGAAGTAAGCCAGAGCTTATTCACTTTAGTAACCAGCACTTTTATCAAAATAAATTAAAAGTAATGCAACATAAGCCCTGTACCAGCAGTGGCTATTTACATGTAAAACGCATTAACGGCACCAGAAACAAAACAGGGGTAAATCATCAAGAAACCTTGAGTGTTATTGAGTTTATAAAAACACAAATACAGGAAGATGAAAAAACGGGAGTTAACCATAGCATAGGGGTAATTTCACCGTTTAGGCAACAAGCCGACGACATAGCTAAAGAAATAGCCACAACCTTTAGTGAATCGGAGATAACAAAACATAAAATACGTGCCGCTACCCCGTTTGGCTTTCAGGGCGAAGAAAGAGATATAATGTTGATCTCTTTTTCACTCGACAATAAATCTAAACGAGCCGCAGCCTATTTAAATAAAGCTGATGTTTTTAACGTCACAATCACCCGAGCACGCCAACTACAAGTGCTATTTTTATCGGTTGATGAAAGCCAACTTCCCAAACAAAATCTATTACAAAAATACCTTACAAGCATCAGTGAATTTGAAGCTAAACACTCTGTTCAAAACCAACTTGATCAATTTCAGCATGAGGTGATCAATGAACTGAATAAACGAGCTATTGAAACATGGCCAGGTTACACAATAGCAGGTACAGAAGTTGATATTTTATGTCGTCACAATGGCCGCTACTTAGCGGTTGATCTCATTGGTTTTCCTGGCCCTTGGGCCACCTTTTTTGAGCTAAACACCTACAAACGGTTCAAACGTGCCGGCATTGAGATGCTACCCATAAGCTACGGACTGTGGGTTGTAGACAAACACACATGTATTGAAAAAATAGTAAACACAATGACAGAAATAGCCGCTTTGGCGAATAACGAATAAATCCATTACCACCGTATTCATACTCGCTAAATAACTCCCTAAAGCGGCTAAAAATAGCCCCTAAAAAGTCGGAGGTTGCACGACAACCTCCAACCCATTGCATATTGCTTGGCCTTTATTCTCCTGCAAACTTTAACATTCGCGTTTGATCGGTAAGTTCAATATCCACCAACTCAAATGGTGCTTTGGCAGCTTTAGCCACAGAAAACGGCATCATAAAGTTATCTTGACCATTAATCTGCTTTGCAACCTCAACCGTCGCAAGCTTTACGCGTTTACCTTTATCGCCCATGCCTGTTAACGTTGCACGAATCGCGTAGCGGCCAGCATCGGTTACTTGCACAGGTACCTGAGCTTGGTATTGGTTATTACCAAGTGCTGTCACTTTCGCGTTATCCATAGTGATGGTTTGCGAACTGTGTACAAACGGCATTTTTATAGAGCGTTTCACTATTTGCCCATTTACCACCGCTTTAACACTTGCCTCAAGTTCATAGTAACCATTTACGGCACCTAGGGTATCAAGTGGGTATTTAAGCACCGCTTCACCATTTTCATAACGCACATCAAGCTGCTCGCCTTCAGGGCTGTATAAACTTAGTTTCACCTGCTTATCTTTAAAGCGCTTTTGACCCATACTTAGCTGTATGCCTAAACGTTGCTGCTGATCCTTCACTTTAAACTGTGTTTTAGCATGTAAGGCGTTGCGTGAGCCTTTTTCAATTACATGTACTAAATAAGTGTCGCTGTCGTTTAGGGCTTGGCTTGTTTTTAACATTGCCTTAGCACCTATCTGACCAAGCCTAAGCCCTATACTACCGTCATTAAATCCAGCATTTTGCATTTTTTGTTGTGACGCAACGGCTTGTACTGATAACGGCTGGGAGTTTGCATCTCTAATTGATAACTTATCGAGCTGTAAATCATCAGGTTTAAACACCTCACCACTATCAAAGCGTGCTTTTGGCGCGATACGAATAAAATTATCAACTTGGTTTACATACAGTGGCACACCGCGCTTAAGCTCTTTGCCCGAAACCTTCTGCCAATACTCAACGCTATCTTTTTCAAGCATTTGCAACTGCACCGCAGATGAAGATTGCACCTGAGGAAATTGATAAACCGTTTGCTCATTAGCATACGTCGCAGTGCTTACAAGCATCATTGCAGCACAAAGTGTGGTTAACTTATTAATCATGGCTTAGCTCCTAAATTCGATTTTTAAGTATGTTTGGTAAGCCAAAACAATTGCGACGACTTTGCTGATGGCTCAAAGGCTCGCTACCTTGAGTTCGCGACTTATCGGTAAACCACACCACCCCAGCTAACGACTGAGAACTGCAATTTAAAAAACCATCTGAGCAGCTGTCTAACCAGTTTTGTGTTACTTCAAGACCCACTTGATTTTGATAACCACCACAATAACTGTCGCTGTCCCATACAGCTGATTCAACGTCACTGCCTACTACAGTTTCGAATCGAGACGGTAAGCTTGGGCGGTTCGGTGTGCCGTATAGCCACTGTGCGTTATACGACGCCATCCAAGACACCTGTTGTTGCTTAACCGCATCGTTGCCATAACCTAACAGCCAACCCAAGCTTTGCTCGAACGAATTACCTGCAATAACCGCATCAGCCAAAGGCGTGCCACCACTTGAAGGAGCCAGTGCAATGGTACGCGTGACTTTGCTAATGATATTTGGGTAACGGCTATCCCATGTTGGGTTAGATAAAATCCAACGCACCACATTACCGCCGTTAGAATGAGTGATCAGAGTTAAATCGGTGATGTTTTTATTATTGATAAATGTAGTAAGCTGCCCCGCTAAACAACCAGACGCCGCATCAGCCCACATATACTGCTCAAAATCACAATTAATGACTGTGTAATTACTGCTATTGGGTAAACCTTGACGAACCGTGTCGACAAAGCTACCTGTCCAATAGTCATTATACGCATCGCTTTGCTGGCCTGTACCGTGCACAAACGCGACTCCTTGTGCAGCAAAAGCACTGTGGCTGATACTCGCTGCCAACACTAAAGCTGGCACTAGTGAGAGTGTTTTTATTTTCATGTGTGTTCCTGTTGATTGTAATTTTATCTATCAGGTTGGAGGAGTGACCTCCGACCAAAAACATAGACCAAACAGGTACGAAAGCAAGAAAATATTTACATTAATTTAACTTTTATGTGTTTTTTAAGTACAAATTATTAGGTTTTAGGAGGGAAAAACTGTTAAATGAATATGTGAAACTTGCCTACTAGGTAGGCTTTAAAGCTAATCATTAGGCGAAAGCCCTCAGAATTAACTTTTATTTATAAATCTTCTTAATCCATATCTCTAAATTGACACACAGGATCTTTTAATGATTTATTTATAAGGGTAATTTGGCAATCTAAGTAATAGCTAAATAGATCTAAAGTCACTGTGAAGGCACTTTCAGAAAAGGCGGGGGATAAATAGTCAACTCCAGCAACGCATCACTTTCCTTTTTAGTTGTGGCAACACTAGAGCAACTAACCAAAACAACCAGAGAAATAAAAATTGCTTTTATTTTCAACATTACGGTGCTTCCCAAAATAAAACTTTGTTTGATTGGCTACTTTTAAAGCTCACATAATGATACATCACTTTTAGGTTTGGCTACTTTTCTGCTTTGTAGGGTTTCCCCTGTTTCGAGATCAATAGAAACTACACTCCAACTTTTGTTAGTTGTTATTAATACTTTTAAGTTTCCATCGCACAGTTTTGGTGGAGTACCTATATGAGTCCAAGATAAATCAATATCCCAAACCCCATCTAACCTGTAACAACTACCAGTATTTACAGAGCTAAGCTTGGCCCAACCTCTGGGATGACAAGCAATTAAATAAGGTTCCTCAACGATTAAAGTCGATTTTGGTTTCACTTTGTAACTAGTTGCAACAAGCCTGTCTTTCTCTATTTTTAAAGCCTCACCGGCAGAACTTAGAACATAAAAGCTATCATTAACCTTAAAAAACTGAGAAACATACCCTGTGTCCAAAGGCCAGTATTTTATTGCACTTTCATCGTTAGGAACAAAAACTACAACAGCTGCATTACTCTCATCTATTATTTTATAACCGCCAATAAACCAGCCATCATTTGACTCAAAAGTTGTGTTAATACTATCGAGATCATTAGGTACTTTAATGTCATTCGGTAACAAATGCGAAGCCGAGGCAAAAAGGTAAGAGCTAAAAAAGCAAGTACTCAAAAGTATTAATAAAGTGCAGATATTTCTACTAATTAGGTTTATAACGTTCATGATATTTATGTACCGTAAAAGATGTGCCTCGTTTAAAAGCGCCTAGGGTGAACAAGCGATCTCTATCGTTGGGTTTTAGATGAATACAACCGTGTGAAGGTACTAACCGAATTGTTGAACCTGTCGCTTCCTCTGCTTCATTTTCTGGCGTTGTATGAAACATCTGCCCTGAAAGACGCTCATTCCCATCAAGTACTTTATTACCATTAAGATCTTTAAACCAACGAATAGCTGTGGGGCCAAAATCATTAAAAACCCAACTTTCAGGTACAATAGCTTTACCTTATAGCTCTTTATGTATTTCCATTATGGCGCTTCGAACAGGCGTATTATATAACTGATTTAAACTTCCCACTTACCGCTAGGTAAGGCGTACCAGATCTCTCCTTTTGACGGCATATCTCTGAGCTTTGTCCCCCACGATAATTTTGACATAGGCCACGTTGGCGTTCGATAAGCTTCAGTTTTATCGATAATAAAATGCCCAGCAGTAGTTGGCTCTTCGGCCATATAAGGGTCATTACCAACTTTTGAAGGACCCCCCATTGCTTCGAATTCGGCAAATTTAATACCATTCTTCTTAACAATTAAAAGGTGTTGACCAGGATAGAAATGAACTTCCATATAAAATAAACTCCATTTAATTATAATTGTACTTTCCTGAACTAAATTAAAATAGACCTGAAAAAACTAGGTATTTAAAATTTATATAAACACAGGTAATGAGTGATAGCAACTTCATTGTCGCGCTCAAAGAGTGCTAAGTTGCATCAATTACTATAAATCAGTTTAGTTTTGGGGGAAAGGTCATGCCCTGCCATTAATACAGTTAATTTCACCAACAATAAAGCTACCAACTCATTGCTTGAAGTTAAAAATACATATTGAACCTAAGAGCACACAATGATGAAATTAAAGGAATTGCAATTGGTACATGAGAACTTAAAAAGTGAAGGCTGAAGATCTCCCCTTAAGTGGCTCCATCCCTGAGTTAAAATATATTTTAACTTGCGCTATCTCTATAGTTGCTAGCGTTGTTAGCTACTCATCAGTTGCATTTTTAGTATTAATGGTTCTTTGGCCTTATGAATCTATTAACGATTTAACTCCTAGAGTAATAGTTTTCTTCACTGGAACATTTGCATGTATAACACTAGGTGTACTTTTATCTACCGGAAAAACATGGGTCATAAAAGTTTTTAAAGGGCTGGTTATTACAGCGATTTTAATCTCACTTTACACATTGTTTATGACTTTATTCGCTGACCTTCATGCTCAATCTATTAATGGCTTAAAAGTATCAAGCTTTTTTCTTTTGCTTAATTTATTACTAGCGGTGTTATTTTTTAGTAAGCGGCTTAAAACAAGTGCGCTTGTTATAAAAAGGCATAAAAGACGCCACAAAAAACAATTGCAGTATATGAAAGATCAGTTGTAGGTGCTAGGTGCTAATAGCATAGTATTGGTTTTGACTTGGTGAAAAGGTCAGACAAAAGAAAGGCCTGACCCCATGGCGTTCCAAAAAACGGCACTTGCACTACTCCGCCTCTCACCAATGCATCAACAGGGCTTACATCATCTACAGGTTCAATAAAACAATTGTCTTTCTCAACTCACTGATATCGTCGAAATATACATCAGGCGAAAAACAATATAACTCAAGCGACTTAGCTACCACGTTATTGTTGTTTGATAGTTTTTTCCTAAAACGATGGGGATAGGCTTTTTTACCTAAATGGAGCTTGAGCAAAAGCGTTTTTATCAAATCCATGTGCTTACTATATACCCAATAAAATAGTAACATGTCTTATCGTGCATTATTAGGTACATTAAAACAATAGTTACTTTTATGGACTACAAGCGTTTGTGCTTCAAACTATTGGTTAATTAATTTAATCCACTCAATTGGATTCGACACAATGAATTGATATTTATTACCATCTACTAATACGATTTCAATTGCATCACGTGTATAAGACAAAATACCCGCAACTTTACCAGTGCACTTACTCACTTTCACAATTTCACGCCGTGCAAACACATAAGGGCCTAACCCAAATTGTGCATTAAACGGTGCAAAATGAATATCGGTGTTGGTTAGCCAAAACCTGCCGTCAGCTTTGATTGCACCTTGTTGAATCGTGGCGATTGTCGATTTGATTGTTATTGCATGCATAATAGTATCCCTTTATGTAGCTCTTAATGTGTCAGCTTTGCTGATTTTAAGTCATTACCTCGTGACGATATTTAAGCTGACTGTATTATCTTTCTCTTGGTTTGCCTACCGTTAAGCAGTGCGCCCAACCATGTATTTCTAATTAATAATAAATAACTTATTTGACCTATAAGTAATGTAACAACCACGCTAACTATAAACTTTACTAAAACTGGTAAATTAGTATTAATCAATGGCATCTGAATATAAATCAGCACTGGCACATGTATTAAATAAATCCAATATGATGCATTTGATATGCTGCGACTGAGCTTACTTTTGTGATTTAAAAAGCGATGCCCAAGTAAAAACGTTATGGCGGTTAACAAAATAACACTCAATCCTTGTGATAAAACATGCAATACATATAGCTCTCCCGCTGCGGCAAAATAACCCGTAGTTGCGGCAACAATCACTTCATCTAAGCTTGGTGCGGCTGGTAATAGAGAAAAATAACCAGTCAGTGATATTGCAGCACCCAAAATTAGAGGCCATAAGTACCTATGATATAACGAAATGAGTTGTTGTTTTTTATAAAGCCCCACTCCTAAGCAATAAAAACTGCCGTAAAAACCATACGACCACAACTGTGGCGTGAGTTTATCGGGAGCAGGAAATGGAATAGATTGCCCCATCAAAGAAAGCGTTAACACGATGGGAAGCACAACCCACATAAATAAAGGATGAACGCTAAGCCCATCGAATTTATTACCAAATAAGTTAGTTGTTTTCAACAACCAATGAATTAAGCAAAACTGATATAAATTCCACAAAAACCATAAGTGCATAGTGCTAACAACAGGCTCTTTAATGACTTGAAACACAGCAAAAATTGGCGGTGTTGGATTAGCTATATCGGCCCCAAAACTCAATGCGTGGTAGTAAATAGCAAAGCTTAACGGTAAAAATACAATAAAAGGCAGTAATATATGTTGACTGCGATGGCGTAAAAATAGCGCGTTGCTCGATTTAACTATTAATAACGCACTGCAAAACCCTGCAATAATAAAAAATAAAGGCATCCGAAATAAGTGCAGCGTATGCGTAATATAATCAAATAGGCCATGTGTGCTTGGGTCTGCCGTAAACCAAATATTACTAAAAAACGGGCTGTAGGCTAAAGCGGCATGAAATACAATGCCGAGCAATAGCGCGAGGCTGCGTAAATTATCAATGTAATGTAATCGACTGTCTTTATTCATTAATGTGCCCAACTAATTTTTATTAATAAAGCATAAATGAATGAGGCTTAATGACACTAGTCACAAAGCTCATAGCTTGGGCTATGACAGATGTCACTGTTTTTACAACGCGAGTTCTGCAATAATTGCTAAAAAAAGATGGCCGCAGTAATGGAATCAACTATACGACATACAACCGATTGGCATTTCTCAACATTGGCATCGTGGCTTGGGGTGACATCGGCGTGTGCCTATTATGCAAACTCAGAATTAGCACTATATTTGCAAATCATAGTAAGTGGTTCCATTTTAGCCATTTTGCTGTATGTGTTAAAGCAGCCCAACAAATTTGTTCATGGCGTAGCGCTTGGCTACTTCCTGCTTATTTTGGCCATGATACAACTGAGTTCAACGTCCTTAGTTTTTATCCACCTAGTGATGTTCACAGCGGTTTTTAGTCCTCATTTTTCGCTTCCTAAAATACTGGCTTGTGTTGTGGCCGCCATGCTGGTGTATGGTTTAACGCATTATTCGCGCTGGGGAAATGGCATTCCTTGGATCACGTTTACAATTTGGTTCTTCTTTTGCTTGATGAATTGGTTTGTTAGCCGGCGTATTGTCGAAAGTTTAAATACACATTACCAATCCCGCCAAAACTACAAAGAGTTAAAAGCCACCCAACACATGATGGGGGCGATGCATGCAGCGCAAGAGCGACAAAGTATATCACGCGAGCTCCATGACTCTCTCGGCCATAAGCTTACCGCACTCAGCATTAATTTAGATTTTGCTAAAAGAGCAGCAAATGAAGCCACCGTTGAAACCCTGTCTCTTTGCCACCAACTTAGCCAAGAAATATTGGCAGAAGTACGCGAAATTGTTTCCACTCAACGCAATGACAAAACGATACTTAAGCAAGCTCTTGAGGCTATTTGCGAGCTAACACCTAATTTACACTGTGATCTCCAACTAAGTGAGGAGACAGAGCTGCTCTCTCAGGACTACACCCTGTGTGTATTGCGGTTTACCCAAGAGATGATCAGCAACACCCTTAAACATACCCAAGCAAACCATTTTACTTTGCATGTGAATGTCACCCACATTAGCCAACACCCGCTGTTAATTGCAAAAGCGTATCACAATCAACCAGAGACCCATTTACCAAAGCAAGGGAACGGATTAGCAGGATTAAATGAGCGAATGGCACAATTTGACGGTGAATTTTCACAACATCTTGAACAAGAAACACTGATCAATACCATGACATTACCACTAAATTTAGAAGACAAAAGCCATGATAAAGTGCCTACTAGTTGAAGATCAGACCTTAGTTCGTTTAGGCCTCGCTAATTTACTTAACCTCGATAGCGCCATTAATATAGAAGCCCAAGCTGAAGATGGCTTGCAAGCGCTTGCACTATTAGCTGAGCATAGTTTTGACATTGCTTTACTCGATATGAGAATACCGAATTTAGACGGGCTCGGCGTGCTGCAAAAAATGCGCGAGAAGGGTGATAAAACCCCCGTGCTGATCATTACCACATTTGAAGATTGTGATGTATTAGTCAAAGCCCTTAATCTAGGTGCACGTGGGTATGTGCTTAAAAACATTGAACTTGAAGAACTCATTCGCGCTATAAAGCAGGTCGTTGCAGGTGAGCGAGTATTGCAAAGTGCGGTGACTGATTTTTTACTCAAAAAGCAACTAAGCCCTCAGCTCTGCTTAACGGACAAAGAACAAACTGTATTGCAGTGTTTGTCTTTAGGTATGTCGAACAAAGTGATTGCCGAAAAATTAGATAACTCTGAGGGAACTATTCGTAATCATGTGTCACAAATCCTTGCTAAATTAGACGTAAAAGACCGTACTCAGGCCGTTATAAAAGCCATTAATCAAAACCTAATTTAACACGCGAACAGCACCAAATTACTATTTTTGATTAGGGTATGTTGATGAACAAAGAGCGCTTTCTAAGCGCCACCATTTGTCATTATGCTTAAGTGGTGCAATCAACATAAAGTAAGAGTAAAAGAAATCTAGAGGTCAGGTCTTGAATTTTACCAAGACCAAACACTAATCTCACGTTTAACATCCTCCCCCATCATCATGCCCTGAAAATAAGCATGGATGGCCTATCTTAGCCGTTTTCATTCATATCAATTGTGTTTTGAAGGAAATAGCATGATGCTCGGGTGACTGGGAGAGTCCAGTTAGGAGTCTGTGGCAACCCCTCTTTGGCTGCCGTCGCCAGCGCGACAAACCTTGAATAAGGTTTTTAATGTCGAAATAGTCACGGCAAAAGCCAACTCCTACAAACAACATTGCGCGCGAAATGAATTTCACGCCTACAGTATCGGGTTTAACCGTTGCAATGTGAAGGCAAAATCTAACTTAAAACTTATGGCTTAAAGCTTCTTTACTCTTTCCCCCTTGCAACTAGCTAACTTTCTCCAAAACACAAAAAAGCCGTTACATTGCTGCAACGGCTTTTTGGCATTTGAATTTAATCAAACCTTAGTCACGGTATGTCTCAACCGCTGGGCATGAACAAACTAGGTTACGGTCGCCGTATACGTCATCGATACGCGTTACTGTAGGCCAGAATTTGTCTTTTGCTACGCTTGGTACTGGGAATGCTGCGTAGAAACGGTCGTATGCACGGTTCCACTCATTGCCTAGTACGTCTGCTTGTGTGTGCGGTGCAAACACGAGCGGGTTGTTTTCAATTGACCATTCGCCAGATGCGATACGGTCGATTTCTGACTTGATTGACACCATTGCTTCGATGAAACGGTCGATCTCAACTTTAGACTCAGACTCAGTTGGCTCAATCATGAGTGTGCCAGCTACTGGGAATGACATAGTTGGTGAATGGAAGCCGTAGTCTTGTAGGCGTTTAGCTACGTCCATTTCAGAGATGCCTGTTTGCTCTTTAAGTGGGCGTAGGTCAACAATACACTCGTGCGCAACGCGGTTGTTACGGCCACGGTATAAAATTGGGTAGTGCTCGCTTAGCTTCTCAGATAAGTAGTTAGCGTTCACGATAGCCATTTCTGTTGCTTGTTTTAAGCCTTCAGAGCCCATCATAGCAATGTATGCCCACGAGATTGGTAAAATAGCTGCTGAGCCGTAAGGGGCAGCAGAAACCGCACCGTTACCGATGTTTGTGCCAGCAACATTAATCACGCTGTGATTAGGCATAAATGGCGCTAGGTGAGATTTAACACCGATAGGGCCAACACCTGGACCACCACCACCGTGTGGAATACAGAATGTTTTGTGTAGGTTAAGGTGCGATACGTCAGAACCGATTGAACCTGGGCTGGTAACACCAACTTGCGCATTCATGTTTGCGCCGTCCATGTACACTTGACCGCCGTGCTCATGCACGATGTCACAGATTTCACGAATTGTTTCTTCGTAAACACCGTGTGTAGATGGGTAAGTGATCATGATACAAGATAGGTTTTCAGATACCTCTTCGGCTTTCGCTTTAAGGTCTGCCATATCAACGTTACCGTTTTTGTCACAGTCAACAACCACAATTTTCATGCTTGCCATTTGTGCAGACGCTGGGTTTGTACCGTGCGCTGAACTTGGGATCAAACATACATTACGGTGACCTTCACCGCGTGACTCGTGGTATTTACGGATCGCGATTAAGCCTGCGTATTCACCTTGTGCACCTGAGTTAGGTTGTAGTGAAACTGCATCGTAACCTGTGATGTTTACTAACCAATCATGTAATTCTGTCATCATGATTTGGTAACCCGCTGCCTGATCAAGTGGGCAGAATGGGTGTAAGTTTGCAAACTCAGGCCAAGTGATTGGGATCATCTCAGCTGTCGCATTAAGTTTCATGGTACATGAACCTAATGAGATCATTGAGTGGTTAAGCGCTAAATCTTTGTTTTCTAGACGCTTGATGTAACGCAACATTTCAGTCTCGCTGTGGTACGAGTTGAAGTTAGGGTGCGTTAAAATTTCATCATCGCGTACTAGGCTTGCAGGAATTGAGTTGCTGCCGTTTACTTCGATTTCGTTTGCTAATGCATCAACGCTTAGGCCGTGATCTTCACCTAAGATGATGTCGAATAGCTCAGCTACGTCTGCACGGGTTGTTGTTTCTGATACAGAAATTGAGTATTCACCTGCGCGGTTAGACGCAAAGTTAACGCCGTGCTCTACTGCACGTGCAACGATTTCGTCTTTGTTATCTGCAACAACAGTCAGTGTATCGAACCATGTGTCATGCTTAAGGTTTACACCTTTCGCTTTTAAGCCTGCTGCTAAGATGTCAGCAAAACGGTGGATACGCTCAGCGATAGTTTTAAGGCCCTGTGGACCGTGATAAACCGCGTAGAACGCTGCCATGTTCGCTAGTAATACTTGCGCTGTACAAATGTTTGAGTTGGCTTTTTCACGACGAATGTGTTGTTCACGTGTTTGCATTGCCATACGTAGTGCGTCGTTACCTAAACGGTCTTTAGAAACACCGATAATACGACCTGGTAGTGAACGCTTGTACTTGTCGCGTGTTGCGAAGAATGCAGCGTGTGGACCACCGTAACCCATAGGTACACCAAAACGCTGTGCTGAACCAAGTACTACGTCTGCACCTAGTTTACCTGGTGCTTTAAGCA